>Ga0209706_10000004_pt1 | contig 211366 bp, 197 predicted proteins | sample PPLLaktember2015_6_FD_187263 | JGI IMG/M metagenome (GOLD analysis project Ga0209706, IMG submission 187263) | Freshwater sediment microbial communities from Prairie Pothole Lake near Jamestown, North Dakota, USA - PPLs Lake P8 Core (1) Depth... | ecosystem: Environmental > Aquatic >...
CGTGGCCTCGGAGGTCGGATCCGTTACAAATTCGTACGTCATGACGAGTGAGAGCACGAACGCCACGGCCGAGAACGCGAGCGCGACCACGCGGGCATGCTTGCCAAACCTGCCCAGGCCGAGCGTGACGAATGCGCCCACAAGCGGGATGAGTATGACGAGGGACAGTATCGGGATGCCTTCGAGCATGTACTCACCACCCTCCCCACGGAAGCACATAGAGCACGAGTATCAGCAGCAGGCAGATGCCGACGACTATCAGGCCAGTGTACCTCTGGACGTTCCCGTTCTGGAGCCGCCTGAGCACTTGGCCCATGTTGCCTCCGAGGTACGCGAAACCGTTCACGATGCCGTCGATGACATACCTGTCGAACGCGTCTGCGACCAGCGACGCCGCATACACGACCTTGACCGCGAAGTCGTCGTAGAACTTGCTTATGTACCATCTGTTCTCGAGCGCCTTCTGGAGCTTGCCGTTGAAGCCCTTCGCGAACACGGACCTGTCGAACCCTGGCACATAGTACATCTTCCACGCGAGCACGATGCCCATGATCGCCAGGGCCAAGGTGAGGTACGTGAGCGGGTCCGTGAATATCTCGACCGCGACATCAAGCACGCTCTCATGCCCCGCACCTGCGAGGAGCCCGTCAATCGAGCCCTCCATGAAGGCCTTGAACCCGTCACCGATGAACAGAGCGAAACCAGATACGACCGCAAGCCCGGCAAGTATCATCAGGGGCACGGTCATGAGCTTCGGGGACTCGTGCGCGTGGTAATCAGACCTAGGCTCCCCCGCGAAGGTCATGAACCACATCCTGAACATGTAGAATGCCGTCAGGAAGGCGGTCGCAATGCCCATGAGCCAGAGCAGCGTGAACATGGGGTCGAACTCGCCCGCGTGCCACACGGCCGCGAGCACCTCGTCCTTGCTCCAGAAGCCGGAGAGCGGGGGCATGCCCGCTATCGCTAGGGAGCCTATGAGCATCGTCAGCGAGGTGATCTTCATCACCTTGCCCAGGCCGCCCATCTGCCGCATGTCGTTCGTGCCCACGGCGTGTATGACGCTGCCCGCGCACAGGAACAGGAGCGCTTTGAAGAACGCGTGGTTCATGAGATGGAATGTCGCGGCCGAGTATCCGGCCGCCGAGTCGGCGTGTATCACCAGATAGCCGCCCGCGCCCAGGCCGAGGGTCATGTAGCCCAGCTGGCTGATCGTGCTGTACGCCAGCACGCGCTTGATGTCGTTCTGCGCCAGGGCGGCAGTCGCCGCGATCAGGGCAGTTATGCCTCCGATGGTCGCCACGAACAGGAGGCTCTCAGGCGCCTGTACCAGGAGCGGGTACGACCTTGCCGTCAGGTACACACCGGCCTTGACCATGGTCGCTGCGTGTATGAGTGCCGAGACGGTCGTCGGGCCTTCCATCGCGTCAGGGAGCCATTCGTGCAGCGGGAACTGGGCGCTCTTGCCTATCGCGCCGCCGAATATCAGGGCGGTCGCCAGGATCATCATGTCCGATGGGACAGCGGCGACCCCCGCGCCGGAGAACAGCTCGGCGAAGTCGAGGCTGCCGACGTACTTGAACAAGATTATGATGCCCGCCATGAACATGATGTCGCCCACGCGGGTCACGATGAACGCCCTCTTCGCGGCGCTCGCGGCAGACGGCCGCTCGTACCAGAAGCCTATCAAGAGGTACGAGCACAGGCCCACTAGCTCCCAGAATATGAACATCAGGAGGTAGTTGTCGGCGATGACCAGGCCATACATGACTGATATGAACAGCATGATCTCGGCGTAGTACCTCCTCCTGGTCTCGCCCTCGCCGTGCATGTAGCCGCCGGAGTAGAACACGACGAGCGTGCCCACGACGGAGACGACGACCAGCATCACTGCCGAGAGCTGGTCGATCCAAATCCCGAACGTGAGGCTGAAATCCCCGACCACGAGCCACTCGAACCTCTGCGAGCCGTCGGTGAGGGTGTTGCCCATGACGACATCCCATACGACCAGGAAGGACAGGCCCATCGCCCCGAGCGCGCCCCCGATGGCGTAGACCGCCCCGTCCTCCCACCACAGGGTGCGCTTGGGCATCAGGGCTATGAGCATGAACGCGACGAAGGGGAAGACCGGGATGAGCCATGCGTACTCGAGCAATCTACCACCTCAGTATGTTGATCTTGTCCACGTCCACGGTCTGGTATCTCCTGTACACTGACAGTATGATGGCCAGGCCCACGGCGACCTCGGCGGCCGCGATGGCGATCGAGAACAGGGCGAACACCTGTCCCGTCGAGTCGACCGTCGTGTGCAGTGTCGAGTGATACGAGCTGAACATCACGAGGTTGATGTTCGCTGCGTTGAGCATTATCTCTATGCACATGAGGACCACGATGGCGTTCCTGCGGGTGAGGACGCCGTATGCCCCTATGACGAACAGGAGGGAGCTGAAGACCAGCCAGTACTCGATCGGGATCATTCCTTCTCCTCCTTCGCCAGGAACACGCCGCCGAGTATCGCGACGAGCAGCAAGAGGCCGATCATGAGCACGACGAACGCATACCCGGATGACGACGAGTCCCCGAACATGGTCCAGGACACGTTCTCGTTCGTGATCGGGTCCATGTCTCCCTCGGGCCATGACACGTCCGTCACCGCGAGCACGAACAGGAGCGCCAGCAGGCCTAGGAAGAAGCCTTTGACCACACCGTCCCTCTTCATCGCCGCTCACTCTCCATGATCTCGCGCTTGGTGAGCATGATACCGAACAGTATGACGACGACGACCGCGCCCACGTAGACCAGTATCTGCACGATGGCGACGAACTCGGCGTTGAGCATGACGTAAAGGCACGCGATGGAGATGAAGCACGTCGCGAGTGCGATCACGCTGTGCATTATCTCCCGCGAATGTATGACCATGAGCGCGGACACGAGCGCGCACGCGGCGAGGAACATGAACACGAACAACTCCCAGGTCACTTCTGCACCCCCGGCATCTCGATCGCTTCGAACTTGCACGCCTTGAAGCACCTGCCGCAACCGACGCACCTCTCGAGGACGAACACGGCCCTCTTCTTCGGCTTGCCCTTCTTGCCGTCCTTGAGGACCTTCTCAGTGCCAGGCATCTCGAGCATGTATATCGCATCAGCAGGGCACGCACGGGCGCATGCGCCACAACCCGTGCAGTTATCAAGGACTAGCTTCGGCTCCGGCATTTCGAAGTACGACTCGTAGACCTCGACCATGGTCAGGGCCTTCTCGGGACACACGACGACGCACTTCTGTTGGGAGTTGCACTTCGCGAGGTTGATCTCCGGCCTCTTCATCCCGACCTTCTCGATCGACATCATCGCGATGCACATCTCGGGGCACTCCCCCGCGCACTTCTCGCAGCCAGTGCACTTGGACAGGTCCAGCATCGGCAGGAGTCTCTTCGTCCTCTCCTCCACGAACGAGTCCGCGAACTTGTCGTCCCTGATGTCCCTGGGGCCGAGCCTGAACTTCTCACGGTCGCCGTCGGCCAGCTCGAACTCGGTCGTCATGTGCAGGGCGCACGTGGGGCACACCTCGGCGCAGAAGCCGCAGAACAGGCACCGGCCCAGGTCCACCCCTGGCCTCTCGATCTTGCCCAGCTCAGGGTCCTCGATCTTCTCGAGCCACATGCACTCGTTGGGGCATATGGTGACGCAGTTCCCGCAGCCGATGCACTTGTTGAAGTCGAGCACGTGCTTCCCGCGGTACACCTGCGGGAGCACGAGCTTCTGGTGCGGGTACAGGACCGTGTTGGGTTTGCCCGTGATGAGTGAGCGGAAGAACTGCTTGCCCGTGCGCATCATGGGGCGCAGCACATACCCGAAGAAGCTCACCTTGCCCCTCTCCGCCTCCGCCATTCAGAACCACCCCATGGTCTTCATTCCGGCGGCTATCAGGAGGTTCACCATCGCAAGAGGGAGAAGCCTCTTCCAGCCCAGGTTCAGTATCTGGTCGACCCTGACTCTCGGGAGGGACCATCTCATCCACTCGATGACGACGAACACGATGTACGCCTTGATCAGGAACCATATCTCGTCAGGGATGATGGCCGGTCCGTTCCAGCCGCCCAGGAAGAGCGCTGTCGCGAGGGCGCCGCCCGCGTACCCCCTCAGGTATGAGGTCATCATGAAGAATCCGAAGCGCATGCCGCAGTACTCCGTGGTCCATCCCTCGACGAGCTCCGCCTCGGCCTCCGGCAGGTCGAACGGCGTGACTTCGACCTCGGCCGCGATGCATACGAGAAACACTATGAACCCTATGAACAACGGGATGGCGAACCATATGTCCGCCTGGGCCTCGACCACGCCGACGAAGCTGAAGTCCCCCGACAGGAGGAACACGCTCGCGACGGCCAGCAGGAGCGGTATCTCGTAGCTCATCATCTGGGCCGCGGACCTCATGCCGCCTATGAGCGTGTACTTGTTGTTGGACGACCAGCCCGCAAGCAGTATGGAGAACGGCGCGATGGCGAAGGCCGCGAACGCGAAAAGCACGCCCGCCGGCACGAAGGCCCCGTCCATGTTGGTCGCGACGCCGAAGTTCGCGCTCAGAGGTATCGTGGCGAGTATCAGGAACGATGAGCTGACGAATATGACCGGGGCGAGGATGAACCCGAGCCTGTCGGCGTCCCTCGGCGTGATGATCTCCTTCACGAACAGCTTCATGCCGTCCGCGACGTTCTGGAGCCATCCGCCGATCCTGTAGCCCACGTAGTAAGGTCCGTAGAAATCGAATATGCGCCCGCTCAGCTTCCTGTCTATCCAGATGAAGTTGAGTACGTTGACGATGGCGACGATGAGGACCACAAGCACCTCCAGAAGGATGGTCATGACGGCGATGTGACCGTCCGATGCCGCGAGGTCACCTACGCCCGTGAAGAAGTCGCCGAACACCCATGGCAGGAAGTCGCCGAGCCAGTACCAGAGGTTGTTGACAAGGTCCACGAGCCAGACGATTATGATGTTGCAGAATTCGTACAGGTTCATGGCCTCACCTATCGTTCTCGCCTATGCACATGTCGAGGCCGCCCATGATGGCCACGACGTCAGCGACCTTGTAGCCCACCAGGAACTTCGGTGCCGCCGACACGGTCACGAATATCGGGCTGCGGATCTTGAGCCGGTATGGCCTGTCCGTACCGTCGCCGACAGCGTACATCATGCCCTCGCCTCTCGGGTCCTCGACCCTGGCCATGCCTGTGCCCGCGGGGGCGTTCCTGGGCGCGACGACCCTCCACTTGCCCTTGGGCATCTTGTGTATGGCCTGGCGGATGATCCTGCAGCTCTCCCACATCTCATCCATCCTGACCCTGTACCGGGCGAAGCAGTCGCCCTCGGTCCTGGAGCAGACCTGGAAGTCCATGTCGGCGTACGCCTCGTATGGCCTGTCCTTACGCAGGTCATACTTCGCGCCGCTGGCCCTCATCGGCGGGCCCGTGACCCCGAGGTTCATGGCGTCGTCCCTCTTCAGTAACCCGACGCCCGTGTTCCTCATCATGAATATCTTGGAGCCCTCGTAGAGGTCCTCGTACTCCCTCAGCCGCTGCTCCATGTAATCGCACGCTCTCAACGCCTCCCTGTCCCAGTTCGGCGGGAGGTCGTGCGCGACCCCGCCTATGCGCGTGTAGTTGTAAGTGAGCCTCGAGCCAGAGAGGTTCTGGAGCAGATCGATGAAGACCTCCCTGTCCCGCATGCCGTAGATGAACCCGGCCATCATGCCCAGGTCCACAGCGTAGGCCGCGAGCCACATCAGGTGCGACGCGATCCTCTGCATTTCCAGGACCACGACCCTGATGTACTGGGCCCTCTCGGGGACCTCGAGGCCCATCAGGTCCTCGATGGTCCGGCAGTAAAGGTGGCTCCAGCTCATGGATGAACCGTAGCAGAGCCTGTCTGTGATCGGTATGACCTGCGGATATGTCCTGTTCTCACAGATCTTCTCGATGCCTCTGTGGAGGTAGCCGACCTCGGGCTCGGCGTCGACGATGGTCTCGCCGTCAACCTTGACGCGAAGGTTCCACAGCCCGTGCGTCATCGGATGCTGCGGTCCCATGTTGATCCACATCTCGGCCGTTCTGGTCACCCCCTGAAATCCTTCCGGAGCGGATGGTAGAGCGTGTCCTTCAGCATCAGTATGCGCTCCAGCTTCGGATGGTCCTTGAACGTGATCCCCATGAGATCATAGGCCTCCCGCTCCTGCCAGTTGGCGCCGCCCCAGATGTCAGACACGGAATCTATCGTCGGGTCGTCTTTCGGTGTCTGGGAGATGAGCTCCAGGGTGATGTTGTTCTGATAGCTGCTGATGTGGTACACGACCTCGAACCTGTCCGGGTAGTCGACCGCGGATATCATCGACATGTGCTCGAAGCCGAGGGCGTCCCTGAGGAGTCTGCACGAGTCGTGCAGGTCTTCCCTCTTGATGCGCGCGCGCACTAGACCGGGCCTCACTCTTGCGATGCTGGATGCGGAGCCCGGGAACCGGTCCACGAGTTCCCTGAGGACCCTCTCCTCCGGGTCCCCGTCTATGCGCGTGGGCGCCTTCTCGAGCTCCTGCGCATCGCCTCGGTTCTCCTGCCCCCCTCCGGTCATGTCTTCGTCCCCCGATGTCCCGTCACTTGCCCGTCAGCAGCCCCCGCTTCTCAGCCTTGATCTGCTTCTGCAGCTTCAGGAATGCATCTATGAGCGCCTCGGGCCTGGCCGGGCACCCTGGAATGTAGATGTCGACTGGTATGAACTGGTCCACGCCCTTGACCACGTTGTAGCTGTCGTAGAACGGACCGCCGGATATGGCGCACTCGCCCATGGCTATGACCCACTTGGGCGCCGGCATCTGGTCGTAGAGCCTCCTGAGGACGGGCTTCAGCTTCTTGCTCACAGGACCGTTCACGAGCAGGATGTCGCATTGCCTCGGGGTCGACCTGTATATCACGCCCAACCGCTGCGCGTCGAACCTGGGCGCCGAGGCGACGGCCATCTCGAGGGCGCAGCACATGATGCCGAAGTGCAGAGGGTAGAGCGAGTTCCTCGTGGCCCAGTTGAAGAAGTCCTTGAGCACGAGGTCGAGCGCGCCGCCGACCGGCGAGCGTTTCAGGACGACCGCGAGGGCCTCGTCTGACCACTCGATGAAATCCTTCGAGCGGAACATCATGACCTGCCCGAGGGATGGCTTGTCCTTGCTCATATCCAGATTATCTCCTCCTTCTTGAGGGCGTACATTACGCCCACGAGAAGTATGCCGAGGAACATCAGCATGAACACCTTGGCCAGGTCGCCCATGCCGTCGAATGCCAGAGACCACATGAGCACGAAGACGGTGACGAGGTCGAACGCGACGAACAGGATCGCGTACATGTAGTACTGGAAGTGGAACTGTATCTGCGCCTTGCCTATGGGGACCTCGCCACACTCGTACGTGGTCTCGCCGCGTGGGTCGTGCTTGTCAGGGCGGAAGTAACGTGACAGCAGGAAGACGACCGCGGGTAGGAGGAGCGCTAGGAGGGCGAAAATCGCGACACCCATATAGTCCTCTGCTAGCATCGCCCTCGGATTCACAACGGAGTATTAAGGGTTTTCAGTGGAAGCAGGGGTTGACAACACAGGTCAGTATCGAACGTTTTCCAACCTGGGCACTGCATATTCGATTCGCGACGAAGTCCCTCGAAGATAGAATGAAGGTGGGGTTTGAGGGGTTTGGTACACGCGCCCGGGCTCACCGGTATCTCGTCCCGCACTTGGCGCAGAACGACGCGTTGGGGTCTATCTGGTTCCCGCAGCTCGGGCAGTGTCCAGTCGCCAATGCCTGGGCTGCCATCTGCGGCTGTGGGCCCATTACCGGCTGCGGGGGAGTCTTCCTTCCGCCCATGACGACCACTATGACCACGACCACAATCACCCCGATGATGACTATGACAGCAATGATCGCGCCCCAGACAAGCGCCGATATGCCTTCCTCGACCTGGCCGTATGAGTCAGACAGGTCGAAGCTCAGGTGAGCGACGGTCGTGCCGTTGTTGGTCCATGTGAGCGTGTAGGTGCCCGAGGTGAAGGCGATGATGAACGCGCTCCACGATTCTTCGTCGGCCACGTGTGTGTACACGCCTCCCATTGGGTCCTCGACGACGAAGTCGAGGGGGACGTCGCACGTCCACGAATACTCAAGGGATTCAGTGAAGGAGAGGCTCACCTCGACCGCGTACGAATCCCCTGATAGAATCGCATGTTCGTCGGCCGAGACACCCGACGCGAGCGCAAGCGCCGACACCAAGCACATAGCCATGAGGGCTGAGACAACCCTGTTATTCATCTTGAACAACCTCTGGGGACACAATCGCCCTCCGCTGGATATTAATCTTTGTGATGTCAAGGCCTTGCCAGCCAGCGGTCGTAGCTGACAAGCATTTAATAGGCCCGCCGAAGTTCACAGTCAGCATGGCCAGACCGGACCTGGTCCTGCTACACCCTCCGAGCGTCATGGACTTCAGGGAGAGAGCCATGCTCGCTGGGCCCGTCAGCGACCTGATACCGTCAACGCCTGTGTTCGAGATGTATCCCATCGGCTTCACGACGATAGCGTCTCACCTCGAGTCGAAGGGGTACGAGGCCCGGATAGTGAACATCGCCAACAAGATGCTGATGTCGAAGAGGTTCGACCCTGAGAGGTTCGTCAAGTCCATCGACGCGGCCATGTTCGGCATCGACCTCCACTGGATGCCCCACGTACAGGGGGCGCTCGAACTCGCGAGGATGGTCAAGGCCCACCATCCGGAGGTGCCCCTGGTCATGGGGGGCTTCAGCGCGTCTTACTATCATACTGAGCTGCTCACGAAGTATCCCCAGGTCGATTTCGTCCTCAGAGGTGACTCGACCGAGCTCCCGGCGGAACTACTTCTGGAAGCTGCTGTGAAGGGCAAGGGGTTCGAGAATGTCCCGAACCTTTCGTGGAGGAGGGATGGGGCCGTCAAATCGAATCCCCTGACCCACGTTCCAGACACCCTCGACGACATCGTGATTGATTACGGCCTCATGGTGCGGAAGGTGCTCAGGTACAGGGACCTATCTGGCAACATGCCCTACAGGAACTGGAAGGTCAATCCCATGTCTATCGCTGTTGGCGTGAGAGGCTGCACGCACAACTGCTCGAACTGCGCTGGCTCATGCGATTCGTTCGCGAAGAACTTCGGACGGACCAAGCCCGCCTACAGGTCTCCCGAACTCCTGGCCGAGGACATCTCGAGGGCGGAGGAATACATCAAGGGCGCGACCTTCGTCGTTGGGGACATCAGGCAGCCGGGAAAGGCGTACGCCGACAGGTTCCTGAAGGAACTCAAGAGTAGGGGGATCGGGAACGAGGTCGTCATCGAGCTGTTCACGCCTTCAGGGAAGGATTTCGCGAAACAGGTGGCTGGAGCCGTGGACAGCTTCAGCGTCCAGATGTCGCCAGAGACCCACGACGACGATGTCAGGAAGGCACAGGGAAAACCATATACCACCGCGGGCCTGGAGAAGTCCGCAGAGGCGTTCCTGGACGCCGGGTGCAACAGGTTTGACATCTTCTACATGATCGGCCTGCCTACGCAGACCCGGGAGTCTGTCGAGGGGACGGTCAAGTACACACGCTTGCTCTATGAGCGGTTCAAGGGCGGTAGGTTGTTCCCGTTCATCAGCCCGCTGGCGCCGTTCCTGGACCCTGGGGGCAACTCGTTCGAGCACGCGGACGCGTTCGGGTACAGGCTGTTCGCCTCCACGCTCGAGGACCACATCAGGCTCGCTACCATGCCCAGCTGGAAGTACGTGCTGAACTACGAGACGAGGTGGCTCACCCGGGATGCGATTGTGGACGCCACATACTCCGCGGGGCTCGGTCTCAACGCCATCAAGAGGGACATGGGGCTCATAAGCGAGGAGGTCGCCGAGAGGGTCGAGCGGAGGACCCTCGGGGCATGCGAGATGATGAAGAGGATAGACACGATAGTCTCGCACGGAAAGGCCACGGGGAAGGACCTGGAAGACCTCAGGGAGGTCGCCTCCAGGTTAAGCGAGTCCACAGTATGCGAGAAGGAGGAACTCGACTGGTCAGAGAGTTCCATATACGCGAGTATACCGAGGATGGTCGGCGCCCTTCTCAGGGGCAAGTGAGACGGCCGACGGAGCGGCTCAAGGTATATCTCCCGCGTGTACGATTGCGGCCCAGGTGCATGCATGATCCTCGGCGTATACGGTTACCAGGACTCGGGGAAGACGACGGTGGTCGAGAAGCTCGTCAAGACCCTCGTGAAGGACGGGTTCAAGGTCGCCTCCCTGAAGCACTCGGCACACGCAGACCTCGAGGACTCTCATGGGAAGGACACATGGAGACACGCAGAGGCTGGCAGCAATCCGGTGACCCTCATGACCCCCGAGGGGGCGGTCGTGCGCATCCGCGGGAAGGCCCCTGTCGAGAAGCTCGTGCGGATGCTGAAGGACTCGTTCGTCCCCGACGTGGTCATCATAGAAGGACTCAAGGACGGGCCATACCCGAAGGTTTCGTTCGGCGACATCAAGCCACGGAAGGGGACGGTCATGTCGAACCCGTCAATGGGTGAGCTCGTTGCGTACGTGAAGAACGGGGTCGCGGTCGAATGCGTCCTTGGTTCGTTGCCCGGCCTTGACTGTCACAAGTGCGGCCTTGACTGCCTCTCGATGGCAGAAGCCATCGTCGAAGGCAAGAAGACGATTCAGGACTGCGAGGAACTCGCCTCGAAGGATGTCATGATCACGGTAGGCGGGAAGAGGATCGCCACGGGTGCGTTCGTCTCCGAGATCGTGGACGACACCATCAGGGGCATGCTCAGCAGTCTGAAAGGATACGAACCCGGAAAGGATGTTGAGATTCGTCTCCAGGCTAAGAGCAGGGATTCGAAAGGGCGCACATCCAAGCGAGTCTGAACAAGGCCGTGACCATCCTGCGCTAGGTTTATCAACATCGAAGATATGACGACAGCCAGGAGCTCATAGGGCCTGAGCCGAACAAGAGACCGGCTGAGGCCACGGGGGAGCAGCAGCGAACCAATCCGGTGACATTCATGCGGAAGATCTCTGAGATCGAGAAGGACCTCGACGCGTGCCTACAGTGTGGATATTGCAGGGACCCGTGCCCTGTCTACAAGACCATCGGCTGGGAGTCCGCGACGCCGAGGGGCAAGGTGTATCAGCTCAAGCAGATCAAGAACAGGAGCCCAGTGGACACCCTTTTCAGGAGGAACGCCAAGATCGACAACAAGTTCGTCGAACGCATCTTCCAGTGCACATCATGCGGCGCGTGCGAGCACAACTGCCACGTCGAGATCAACTTCGCACCTCTGTGGGAGGAGGTCAAGGAGTGGCTCATATCCGAGGGCTACGGCCCGATGGAAGCGCACAAGAAGATCAGGGAGAGGGTCGCGCAGAAGCGCAACCCGTATGACGAGCCCAAGGAGAAGAGGCCCGCCTGGCTCCCCAAGGACATCAAGCTCTCCGACGACCCCGAGGTCGTCTTCTTCACTGGTTGCACTGAGGCGTACAGGATGACCCCGCTCGCGGTAGCGACAGCGAGACTGCTCGACAAGGCCGGCGTGAGGTTCACGACCATGGGCGAGGAGGAATGGTGCTGCGGCTCGCCCCTGCTCAGGACGGGACAGAAGGCTCCAGTCAGAGATGAGCTCGCCCCGCACAACGTACGTGAGATGGAGCGTCACGGCTGGAAGACCATGGTCACCGCATGTGCCGGCTGCTACAACACGATCAAGAACGACTACCCGAAGATGGTCGGGAAACCCTCGTTCGAGCTGTTCCACATAACCGAGTACCTGGACAGACTCATCAAGGAGGGCAAGCTCAAGTTCCCCAAAGAGTTCAAGAAGAAGATAGCGTACCACGACCCGTGCCATCTGGGCCGGCACGCGAAGGTGTACGACCCTCCGCGGAACATCCTGAAAGCCATCCCGGGGGTGCAGGTGGTCGAGATGAAGCACGAGAGGGAGGACGCAATATGCTGCGGCGCGGGCGGCGGCTTCAAGAGCGCGTTCAACGACATGGCCGAGTCCATCGCTGCCGACAGGGTCCGCGAGGCTGTGGAAGCCGGGGCGGAGCTCATCGTCACATCGTGCCCGTTCTGCCAAGTGAACCTGATGGCGGGCGCGAAGAAGGCCGGCCTGGACATCAAGACCTTGGACGTCTGCCAGGTCGCGTTGCAGTGCGTCTAGACTCCAGACGAGCCCTGACGGCGTCGCTTCTCAGCTCTCTCAGAGCGTCGGAGGCAATCCAACGAGCCGCCTTGGAATCGAGGCGGGATATCTTGACGGCCATGGCGATGGCCGCCTTGTTCAGGCGCTGGTCCCGCTTGCCTATCTGCCTGAGCGCCCAGTTGACGGCCTTCCGGACATAGGCCCTATCGTCCGTGGATTCGCGCAGGATCATCGGCAGCCAGCCAAGGAACACCGAATCGGGGGCCTCCTTGTCATGTACCGCGAGCACGGCCATGAGAGCGAACGAGGCCCGCTTCACGAACTCCTCGTCCCTGGAGCTCCATTCAACCGCCTTCTCGTAGGCGAATCTGGTCCGGTCGAACAGGTGAAGGCAGGCGCCGTCACAAACGGCCCACGAGTCGAAGTCCTTCGCCCATCGCTCCATCTGCGCATCGGTCACCTTGCTCGGATCGTCCACAAGTATCGCAAGATGCCTGGCCTCGTACACGCCTGTCCGCCAGAGGTCCAGGGCGAGGGAGTGGTCCTTGCCGAGCCTCTTCGCGAGGCTCACAAGGTCCGGAGTCCTGACCCCGAGTATCTCCTTCCCACGGATGCCGTACCTGGCCAGCTCCTCGAGGTCACATGGCCTCGCGAGGTGCCTGAGCTCCGAGACGACCTCCAGGGCATCCATGCCAGCACCTCAGATGCCGGTCCACGGGACGCCCTTGTGGGCGCTCATGACGATCTGGGTGTCCGTCTCCTTGACGCCGTCGATCTTGAGGAACGTGTCGATGAACTCCTGCAGCTCGGTCATGCCGACGAACAACGCCACCACGAGCAGGTCGTACTCGCCCGTCACCCTGTACACTGCGACGACCCGGTTGTGGTTCACGACGTGGTCCACGACCTTGTCGAGCTTGTCCGTGACGGTCTTGAGATGTATGTACGCCTTCACGGTGTTCTCTATGAGCCTGTAGTCGATGTGTATCGAGAACCTCATGATGATCCCGCTCTCGATGAGGTTCTTGATACGCCTCCTGACCGTGGCCTCCGTCACCCCGAGCTTCTTGGCTATCTCGGAGTTGCTCATGCGGGCGTTCTCCCTTAGCTCGCAGAGGATGCGGATATCAGTCCTGTCGATGGGCAGTAGCTTGAGGTCAAGGCCCTTCCAGCGCTCGAATATCTCGCACGGGAACTGGCTCTGTTGAGGCGTGTTCATGTGATCCCGTCGTCCTGTACATGCACGCAGTACTTCAAACTAACGGAATCCAATCAACAAGGCGTGTCGTTCGTGCCCTTTTCGTACATCCTATGCGCATTTGGCAACGAAAGCTCTCATGAACGACGGCGAAACGCGGTCATTTCCCGTACCGGCGGACCCTCTGCTGATACGACCTCACGGCCCTGAGGAAGTCGATCTTCCTGAACCCGGGCCAGTACACATCGGAGAAGTACAGCTCCGAATACGCCAGCTGCCAGAGCAGGAAGTTGGAGATCCGTTCCTCCCCAGAGGTCCTGAGTATGAGGTCCGGGTCGGGCAGGTCTGATGTGTACAGGTAATCCGCGACGACCTTCTGCGTGATGTCGTCGATCTTCAGCTCGCCCTCCTTGACAGCCTCGGCGAGTTTCTTGATGGCGTGTACTATCTCCTCTCGGCCACCGTATCCCACCGCGAGGTTGAACGAGTATGCACTGTAGTCCTTCGTCTTCTCCTCCGCGTAATTGATGGCCTCCTGGACATCGTCCGGGAGGAGGTCCTTCTGGCCCAAGACCCTTACCCTGATCCTGTGCTTATGGACCCTCTCATCGTCGCCGAGGCTCCTGAAGTTCTTCACGAACATGTGCATCAGGGTCTCGACCTCGTCCCTGTCCCTGCCCACGTTCTCAGTGGAGAAGGCGTACACGGTGAGGGCCTTTATGCCAAGCTCGAGGCACCACTCGAGCATCTCCTCGAGCTTCTGCTTCCCCTTCTCGTGCCCCTCTGAGACCAACAGGCCGAACTCGGTCGCGTACCGTCTGTTGCCGTCCATGATGACGGCCACGTGGTGAGGCACTGGCTGCGCCATCACCTCCCTGAGAAGCCTCTTCTCGTAGGTCTGGTATGCGGTCCCGGATATGGCCTTGGATATCTCGCCAGTCATGTCCGACCGAGCCTCTATACGCGGGGCGGATTAATAACTATAGGTGCTTGAAGTCCTCGGGGAGGCCCGCGCTGTACAGGCCCAGGTCGACGCAGCCTATGGCCGCCACGGCACCTATCGCCCCCCGCCTGCCTGTGACCTCATGGATTGAAATGCCCGACTTCTCGGCCACGTGCTCCGCGTCATGGATAGATAATATAGTATCCTTGGCCTCGGCCCCGAACCTCACCGCGGTCGCGGGGACATCGATGCCCTGGTACGATGCCATGGCCGTCTCGCTCGAGAAGGTGTTGTCAGCGACGTACTTCTGCGCCCACTTCACCGCCTTGTCGACCTCGTCCGGCAGCACGGCGAACGCCAGGGCCGTCGAGGCGCAGTTGGTCGTCTTCTGGGGCGCGTGAGGGTTGAGCTGGACGATCTTGTGCGTCAGGAAGGTCGCGTGTGGCATCTCCCTCCCGAGCCTGAGGCCCAGGACCCACGTCGCGCCCTTCTCCTTCGTGTCCGTGTCGTCGATCCCCAGGATGAGCCTCCTGTGTAACGGGGTCGTGATGCGTATCTCGACCTGCCTCGCCCCGCCGACCTCCTCGTCGCTGAGGAACTCGGCCTTCTCGACGCCCTCGGCCTGCGGGAGGCACGCGCCCACGCCCACGCTCGCGCCCGCGAGGCCCATCCAGGTCGTCTCGACCTTGCCGTCCCGTACCACGAACGACTTCAGTGCCTGCCCGCCTGTCTCCTTCGACGCGGGGCCGAAGTGGACCTCGCCCTCGCCGATCCTGACATCCATCACGAGGGTCGTACCCTGGACCTCGACATGGTCCACGACGCCGCCAGCCCTGAGCCTGTTGACTGCGTCCCACTCGACTGGGCCCTGCGCGCAGCACTCCTCGAATATCCTCGCCCTGCCTATCCGCTCGTCGACCATCGTGATGAGCCTCCTCGCGAAGAGGGGCCCGTGCCGCTGCCTGATCTCGAGCGGAGTGAAGACCTTGGTCATCAGAATCAGACTTCCATGACCTCTCCGGGCATCATTATCTTGACCTTGGCCTTGGACTCCTTCTTCACGAGCCTCTCGAACTCCTCGGGGTCCTGCTCGATCTGAGGCCATGTACCGTAATGCATCGGCACCACGATCTTCGGCCTGATCAGCTTCGTCGCGAGCGCAGCCTGCCTCGGGTCCATCGTGAAGAAACCACCGATCGGCAGCAGCGCGACGTCAGGCTTGTAGAGGTCTCCCACCAGCTTCATGTCCCCGAACACGGCCGTGTCGCCAGCGTGGTACACGACCTTCCCTGAGTCGATGACCATGCCCGTTGGCATCGCGGCGGAGAACTCGAGTCCGGGCGCGCCTATGCTGGAGGAGTGGAACGCGGGGACCATCGAGATCTTCGTGTCCCTGAGCTTGATCGTGCCACCCAAATTGAAGCCCGTCGCCTTGACCTCGCACTTCTCGAGGTAGAGCGACATCTCGACTATGCACGCGACCTCCGCTCCGGTCCTCCTGGCAATCGCGACCGCATCGCCCAGATGGTCGAAGTGCCCATGCGTGACGCATATGATGTCACAGTCGACCTCTTCGGCCTTCACGGCCGCCTTGGGGTTGCCCGTGAGGAAGGGGTCGATCAATATCCTGTCCTTACCATGCAGCAGGAACGCGGAGTGTCCCAACCACTGTATCTTCATTCAGAACATCCCGGTGCCATCAATGACTCCGGCCTATTTGTTGGTTTTGAGGCGGTGTCAGGGATTGCCCCTGGCCATGTACCGACCCACCAGGTCTGGCATGCTAAGAGCCTTGATGTCGCCGGACTCGTACACGAGCCACTTGCCCTTGAGGCCTAGGAGTCGCCCGCGGTGGACCCCATGAGTCATCTGGAGCTGCGGGGCTCTGGACAGGGGCAGTTCCAGGGGATAGCCAGAGAGCCGTCTGAGGGGCTCGACTGAGAGACCGTACTTCTCCGCGATGGTCGTCTTCAAGCCCTCGTACCGGGCCTCCATCCCGTGGACATCCAGGACGCGAGAGAATCCCGACAGTATGGTCTGTTGCCTTATGCCCTGCGGGAGGTCCAGCTTGGAGGCCATGTCCTTCTCCGCCTCCCTGGCCCTCTTCCTGTTTGGGTAGCTCCCGATGATGGCGAAAGCGTCCGCACCCTGCTCGACCAGCCTCTTCCCGACCCTGCGGGTCGAGCTCATGCCCACCTTGACCATCGTGTCGTAGAACGCGAGGTAGAGCACATGCTGCCTCCTGCAGAACTCGCTGTCACATATCTCGCCCTCGCACTTCGGCTCGAAGATGCACTCCTGGTCCTTGATGAACGACTCGCCCGCACACAGGTCGCATTGCGGGAACTTCGTGACGGGAGCGTTGTTCGGACACGGAATGTAGGTCTCGCCTTCAAAGCGGCCAACGCATGTCTTCTTCTTGCTGATGACGAAGTCCGCGGGAGCCATATCCAGTTCGACCGTCTTTCCCCTGGCGGTGTCGTAGCATGTCAGTCTCGGCTCGAACTTGTCCCAGTAGAACTCGAGCACGTGCAACGGGAGCCTGTCCTCAAGGCCCTCGAGCCACAATTGGTCGGCGCTGACGAACATCCAGCATGTGTTCTGGTCGGATAGGTAATAATCGTTTGCCCAGAGTACGCGAACGTAGTCCGCTACTGACCCTCGTCCTCGGGCGGCAAGTCCTGGCGCGGGAAGTCCTCAGGCGGGGGCTCCTCGACATGAGGCTCCTCCGCTGGGGGCGGGACGTCGCTCGGGAACTCGGACAGGTCCACCTCAATCCTCTTCAGGTACTGGGGGGGTACATCGGTCGTGAGGTACACTGTCCTCCCGGCCTTCTGGATTACGATGCCGTCGTCGGCCGCAGCCTTGGAATTGACCTCCAGTATGATCGGTTCGGGTGTCCTGACCCTCCCCGCGTTGACCGCGTCGCCGACGGTCTTGCTCAGGTGCACCTTCTTCCTGTCAGACGGCTTGAGCCCGACCTCGAGGACGATGTCGACCTCCTCGGCGGTTGTCGGGTAGTAGAGCGTGTCCGGGGCGCCCACGGCCTCGGTGTCGAGCTCTATCTCGAAGGAGTGGGCGTATGTGGCCCTGATCATGCCGTCCCTGTGCTCGTACCTCCCCTTGTCGTCAGTCTCGATGATCGCGACAATGTGGTGTGGTCGCAGCCAGTGGTAGCGTCTCTGCTTCCTGTGGAGGGCATCGACGAACGCCCTCAGGTCCACGAAGCCCTGTCTGTCGACCCTGAGGTCGAACCTCTCCGGAAAGTGCCTCAGCACGCCTGCCATGGTCCTGCTCAGCCTGTCCAGCTCCTCGTCGTTCATCAGGAACCGGCCCTCGTCTCCGCAGACGGGGCAGAACTCCGCTCTGAAATAGCCGTGGTTCGTGCACTCCTTCAGCAAATGTCAGACCTCCGAACGCATCTGGAGAACGTGCCTTGGGATATAGTCTTTTTCGTGAGGTGCACATTGACCGGCTACGATGCCACTCCGAGCGCGGGACGGTCGTTGAGAACGACGAGGCACCGTGGCCATCCTTCCCTCAGAGGGGTTATATACACTCGAATGGAGTCACGGTCGCCAGAGTGAGAGTGGGTGAGGAGTTGGCACGGAGAGACGCATACGAACAGAGTAGGCTCGCGGTCAGAATCTCAGCAATCATACTCGTAGTGGTCGTCGTAGGCTCCGGCATCTGGATCCTCAGCAGATGGTCTGAGATAGACTGGATTGCGAGGGATGTCGGTGGCCCGGCGGACGGGGAACTCTCACCGAGTGTCGCTTTGGATGACACTGGGAGACTCCATATCGTCTGTGTCAGCGGAGATGGACTTGTTTGCACGGTCGAGGACGAACTGGGGACCGCTGCGGAGACCGCGTTCACGTGCGATTGGGACCCCGGGAGCGTTTGGCTCGCACTTGCAGTCGATGAGAACGGTGCAGACCACATAGCAGCCGTGTCCTACATTCCAGGCAATGCGTCCTGGGCACTGACCTATACGACGAACGCCGAGGGGAGCTGGGCTACGACGACGGTCGACGTGGGCCTGACACCTGCGCCTCCTTCTATCGCGGTGGACTCGCTCCGCGCTGTTCACGTGTCGTATTCGAAGCATTCGAACCTCACATACGCGACGAACCACGACGGCGACTGGGAAACTCACGAGATAACAGCAGGGAACTACCTCGACCCAGCCTGGGACTGGTGGGTCACGTCCATCGCATTGGATTCGGAAGACGACCCCCGCGTCGCGTTCGCTTTCAGGTACTACGATGGCATCGGGTATGCAGAGAACCTGACAGGAGAGCCGGATATCACCATGCTCGTGCCCTTCATGGGACTTCCTCCGTGGCCCTGCAGTTATCCGTCCCTCGTCGTCGACTCAGACGACGTGGAGCACCTCATGTACTTCCAGGTCAATCAGAGCGAACCAGACTCAATGACCCTGGTGCACTCGACACTTGCAGAGGACGCTTGGTCGCATCAGTACGTGGAGGTCTCGCCATACTCGACACCCTCCACCATGTTCACCTCCGCCATCATCGACGGAGACGGGGTGATCCACGTCTGCTACCGTGGCACGGACCACATGGGAATCGTGAGCGGAGCGGGAACGGACGACCCGCAACACTGGATATTGAATGTCTACCCGGACAAGATGGGGGCGCACTTCGACGTCGGAACCGATGGTGAATTCATCGTCTCGAAACCCTATGGAAATGTCGGATACATCACCGACCAGCCCACCTCGGCAGAGCGATTACCGTACGTCCAGGACCGCCTGATTGCGGGCTCCGTCGCGATATGCTTGGCGGCCCTCATGCTGTTCAGTGCCTCGAGAACCATGCGCCGTGAGCGGACATGGCATGATGAGCCATCGAAAGAAGACGATGATACAGCCAGAGTCCAGCGGCCACAGGACTGAGCGGCCCGTCCGGGGAAGGCTTAATTACCAGCTAGCGATACCGTTTGAAAAGCGACAGCGGAACAACTCATATGCTGCACGAACGAGGAGTGCACATATGAGGTGGGGAATGGGGAAGACGGAGCTCTCGATTGGAGGAGGTTGGGGCCGACATGAAGCGGGCCGTCGTCATCGGAGGAGGAATCGCAGGGATACAGGCATCCCTGGACCTCGCTGACCGCGGGTTCGAGGTCCACTTGGTGGAGAAGAGTCCTTCCATCGGTGGCCACATGGCACAGCTCGACAAGACGTTCCCGACGAACGACTGCTCAATGTGCATCCTGTCCCCGAAGATGATCATGTGCGCGGACCACGCGAACATCAAACTCCATACATATTCTGAAGTCGAGGGGGTGTCAGGCGACTTCCCCAAGTTCAAAGTCACGATCAAGGAGAAGGCCAGATACGTCGATGTCACGAAGTGCACGGGCTGCGGCGACTGCATCGCCAAATGCCCCGTGAAGGTCCCGTGGGAGTTCGAGGAGGGACTCGCGCAGCGGAAGGCCATCTACCTCCCGTTCCCGCAGGCGGTCCCGAGGAAGGTCACGATCGACGGGGACCACTGTCGCATGATCCAGAGCAAGAAGTGCGGCGTGTGCAAGAAGGTCTGCCAGGCCGGAGCCATTGACTATGACCAGAAGGACAGATACGTGGAAGTCGATACATCCGCCATCATCGTCGCCACGGGCTTCGAGCTCATGGACACCAGCGTGATGTCGCAGTACTGTCTAGGTGTCTGCAAGGACGTGGTCACGTCGCTCCAGCTCGAGAGGATACTGTCCGCGTCCGGGCCGACGGGGGGGCACCTTGCGAGGCCTTCAGACCACCAGGAGCCGAAGAAGCTCGCGTTCGTCCAGTGCGTCGGCTCAAGAGACTCGCACACGCACGGATACTGCAGCAGCGTCTGCTGCATGTACGCCACCAAGGAGTCCATACTCGCCAGGGAACACGCGCCCGGCCTCGAAGCCACCATATTCTACATGGACATGAGGGCGACGGGGAAGGGGTTCCAGGAGTTCGTCTCGAGGGCGAGGCAGAACTACGGGGTCAGGTACATCAGGTCGCGTCCCGCCAAGGTCCAATCCCCTGAAGGGGGAAGCGGGGTGCTGGTGAGCTACGAGACCAGAGGGCTCTCCGGTGAGTCGGTCACCGAGGAGTTCGACATGCTCGTGCTATGCCCGGCCCTCATACCGTCCAAGGGCGCCAAGGAACTCTCCAAGACGCTCGGAATCGACCTCGACGAGGATGGATTCATAGACACTCCCGACTTGGCCAGACCGGTCGACACCTCGAGGAAGGGAATACTCGCCTGCGGCTTCATCAGCGGGCCGATCGACATACCGGACTCGGTCTCCCAGGCGTCGGCGGCGGCTGCGCGCGCGGCCGAGCTCATCGAGGGAGGTGACAGGTGATGACCAGGATAGGCGTGTTCATCTGCCACTGCGGGCACAACATCGCCTCGACCGTCAACGTCGAGGAGGTCGTCGAGTACGCCAAGACCCTCCCAGGCGTCGCATACGCCGGTCACAACCTCTATTCCTGCTCCGAGGAGGGCCTCGGTTCGATCAAGAGGAGCATCAAGGAGAACGACCTCGACAGGGTCGTGGTCGCGGCTTGCACGCCTAGGACCCACGAGCCCCTCTTCAGACGGGCGTGCGAGCAGGCGGGCATCAACAAGTACCTTTTCGAGTTCGTCAACATCAGGGAGCATTGCTCCTGGATACACGCGAAGGAGCCCAAGGAGGCGACCGAGAAGGCCAAGAAACTCGTGGCTATGGGGGTCGCGAAGGCCGCCCTGCTCAAGCCACAGACCGAGGGCGAATCGGCCGTGCTCCCAGCGGCGGTGGTCATCGGCGGAGGTCTCTCAGGGCTCGCGGCTACATCCTCACTCGTGGAACAGGACATCGAGACACATCTGGTGGAGATCACCGACCGGTTGGGCGGGCTCCTCTGCGATGTGACGACAGTCGGTCCCGAGGGCAAGGACGCGCGCGCGCTCATCGAAGAGATGGTCAGGAGAATCGAAGCGTCGCCGAAGGCGCACATACACATGAAGGCCAGAGTCTCCGAGGTCAAGGGGTTCATCGGCAACTTCGAGGTCACCATCAACGACTGCGACGGACCCGTCAAGGTGCCCGCCGGCGCGATCATAGTAGCCACGGGGACGAGGGAACTCGTCCCGACAGGAGAATACGGGTTCGGCAGATATCCGCAGGTCATCACTCAGCTCGATCTGGAGAAAAGGCTCGCCAAGGGGGAGAGGCCGAACCGGGTCGTGTTCATCAACTGTGTGGGGAGCAGGCAGCCTGGCAGGGAGTACTGCTCGCGCGTGTGCTGCAACGTGACGCTCAAGAACGCGCTCAAGCTCGCAAAGGCCTCACCCGACTCGAGGATACACGTGATCCACAGGGATATCATGAGCAGCGGCATCGCGGCCGAGAAGCTGTACAAGGAGACATCTGACAGCGGCGTGAAGTTCCTGAGATACGGTCTAGAGAGCCCCCCCGAGGTCATTGGGGATGGGGACGGCGTCAAGGTCCTGGTCTTCGACGAGACGCTCGACGAGACCATCCATCTCGAGGCGGACCTGGTCGTGCTCGCGGTGCCCATGGTACCGCCGGACGACTCCGAAACGACGGCGAAGCTGCTCAAGGTGCCCAGGGACAAGTTCGGGTTCTTCCTCGAGGCGCATGTGAAGCTCAGGCCTGTCGAGTTCGCCACCGATGGAGTGTTCATATGCGGCTCCGCCAGATGGCCAGTGAGCGCCAGGGAGTGCATCTGGCAGGGCATGGCGGCCGCGGCCAAGGCATCCATACCGATCAAGGAGGGCAAGGTGGTCATCCAAGCCATCACGGCCGAGGTCGACCCTGACAAGTGCGCGGCGTGCGGGAACTGCGTGCTCGCGTGCCCTTACGAGGCGATTGAGATAGTCGAACAGGATGGACGAAGAGCAGCCAAGGTCAACGAGGCGCAGTGCAAGGGATGCGGCACATGCGTCGCGGCGTGTCACAACGATGCCATCAGCCAGAAGGGGTTCACCAGCAACCAGCTCACCGCGATGATAGACGCACTAGTCAAATCGGCTCTGGAGGCGTCGAGATGACCGAGTTCAACCCGACCATACTGGCGTTCTGCTGCAACTGGTGCTCATATGCTGGGGCGGACCTGGCGGGAGTCAACAGGCTCCAGATGCCGCCGAACGTGCATGTCATAAGGGTCATGTGCAGCGCGAGCGTGAAACCCGAGTACGTGTTCAAGGCGATATCCCAGGGGATCGACGGCGTCCTGGTGCTCGGGTGCCACATAGGCGACTGCCACTACCTCACGGGCAACCACCGGACCGCGAAGCGCATACCCGTCGTCAAGAAGATACTCAAGGACGTCGGACTCGACGACAAGCGCGTCAGGCTCGACTGGGTCAGCGCCGCCGAGGGAGAGAAGTTCCAGCAGGTCATAACCGAGTTCGTGAACGAGGTCAAGGCTCTCGGGCCCAACCCGCTCAGGGGGGTGAGGATGTGAACGACCTCACGAAGAGGTTCTCGGAGATAGCCTTCGAGGAGCGAGGTGCTGACCATCTGCTGCTCATGGTCGAGCGGCACGGGAACGTCGGCCCAGTCCTGATCTCAAGAGGAGAGGACCCCGGCGACGCCAGGACGGACGTGCCATACCAGCTCGTGACCATCCTGACCAACATACTCCCGTTCATGGGCAAGGCCAAGGTCGCCCTCGTGTGCAGGAGGTGCGATGAGAAGGCTCTCGCGGAGCTCGCGAAGAGAGGGATCGTCGATGATGCGAGCGTCGTTAAGATAGGGCTCGCGTGCTCCAAAGAACAGGTCCAGAGATGCAGATGCTCCGACTGCGTCCCGAGCAAGGTGGACATCGGAGAACCATCAGAGCCCTGCCCAGAAGACGCACTTGCAGCAGAACTCACGGCGATGAGCACGGAGGACCGCGCAGAATTCTGGAAGCGCCAATTCAGGAAGTGCAACAAGTGCTTCGGGTGCACGGTCAACTGCCCCGTCTGCTTCTGCGACGACTGCGTGCTCGAGGAGCGGACCTACACACCCGAGGAGGGCATACCGCCAGGGCAAGCGTTCCACCTGATAAGGTCGTTCCACCTGGCGGACAAGTGTGTCGAATGCGGTGAGTGCGAGCGTTCCTGTCCCGCTGACATACCGCTCCTCACGCTCAGGAAGATGGTCAACCGGGACATGAAGGATCTGTTCAACTACACCTCAGGAGACAGGGAGAGGAAGAGTCCGCTCCTGACGACTCTCGACGACCAGCCATTGGAGGATGATGTCCATGCGTGTTGAGCACGTGCTCACCACGTGCCCGTATTGCGGCACTGGCTGCAGGTTCTACCTGCAGGTCGTCGACAACAAACTCATAGGGGTCGTGCCCTGCAAGACCGATGAGATCAGCCAGGGCAGGCTCTGCATCAAGGGATACAACGCGCACGCGTTCGTGCAGCATCCGGACAGGCTCACGCATCCGATGGTCAGGGAGGGAGGGCAGCTCAGGAAGGCGACCTGGGACGAGGCTCTCGACAAGGTCGTCTCCGAGCTGAAGAGGGTCTCGGCCGAGCATGGACCCGACTCCGTCGTCGTGCTCGCGTCAGCGAAGTGCACGAACGAGGAGAACTATCTCTTCCAGAAGCTCGCCAGGGCCGCCATCGGTACCAACAACGTGGATCACTGCGCGAGGCTCTGCCACGCATCGACGGTCGCGGGCCTGCTCATGTCGTTCGGGAGCGGCGCGATGACGAACACCATCCCGGAGTTCGAAGACGCCGACTGCGTGCTCGTGACCGGGTCGAACACGCTGGAAGCGCATCCACTCATAGGCGCGCGGATACTGCGCGCGCACGATAAGGGCGCGAAGGTCGTTGTCATTGACCCCAGGGACACGCCACTCTCAAGGATAGCGCATACAAGCATCCACCAGCAGCCAGGCACTGACATCGCGTGGATCAACGGCATGATCAAGATCATCATAGACGAAGGGCTCCACGACGAAGCGTTCATCAGGGACCGCACATCGGGCTTCGACGAGCTAAGGAAGACCGTCGAGCCGTACACGCCCGAGAAGGTCGAGGATATCACCAGGATACCGAAGCAGGAGCTCATAGACGCCGCACGCACGTACGCGAACGCCGAGAAGGCGATGATAGCCTACGCGATGGGCGTGACGCAGCACAGCAATGGCACCAACATAGTGCGCGCGCTCGCGAACCTTGCCATGGTCACAGGGAACGTCGGGAGGGAATCGACCGGGGTGAACCCGCTTAGGGGTCAATGCAACGTCCAGGGCGCCTGCGACGCTGGCGGTCTCCCGGACCTGTTCCCAGGATACCAGAGGGTCGAGGACGCTGATGCGCGGAAGAGGTTCGAGGCCGCATGGGGCAGGACGCTGCCCCCGACCAAGGGCACTACCCTCACATGCGCCATCAAGGATGTGCTCGTCGGCAAGGTCAAGGCCATGGTCATATTCGGCGAGAACCCGATGCTCTCCGACCCGGACATCGCACATGTCGAGGAGGCTCTGAAGGAGCTAGAGTTCCTGGCGGTCGCGGAGATATTCCCGACCGACACAACGAAGCTCGCGGACGTGGTCCTGCCAGGCGCGTGCTACGCTGAGAAGGACGGCACATTCACATCTACCGACAGGGCCATAAGACCGCTCCACAAGGCGGTCGACCCGCCGGGCGAGGCAAAGCCAGACTGGGTGATCGCGTGCGAGCTCGGAAGGAGACTCGGCGCCCAAGGGTTCGACTTCCCGTCACCGGCGGATGTCCTGGACGAGATGGCGAGGCTCGCGCCCATATACGGTGGCATAAGCTACGATAGGGCGGACAAGCAGGTCCTCAGATGGCCCTGCCCGACCAAGGACCACAAAGGGACACCGGTGCTGCACATTGGAGGCTTCAAGATCGGCAAGGGTGTGCTCGTGCCCGTCGACCATGCCCCGCCGGCCGAAGAGACCTCGGAAGAGTACCCGTTCATACTGACGACCGGAAGGAACCTGTTCCACTTCCACACGGGAACTATGACCAGGAGGTCACCGAAACTGGAGCGGGAGGCACCTGAACCGTATGTCGAAGTCAACACCGCCGACGCGAAGAGGCTCGGCATCTCCGACAGCGGCCGCGTCAGGGTCTCATCGAGGAGAGGCGAAATAACGCTCAAAGCAAGAGTCACTGATTGGATCATGCCAGGCGTAATCTTCATACCGTTCCACTACGCCGAGGCCGCCGCGAACAGGTTGACCAACCCCGCGCTCGACCCTGTGGCGAAGATACCCGAGTTCAAGGTCTGCGCGGCGCAGTTGAAAAAGGCGTGAGATGGCGGGCGCGCAAGCGCGCGCATCCGCCTGTTTGCTGGAGTTTCACTTCTTAACTGGCGGCTTTATGACCAGGGCCATGGCGAACGTCACCAGGGACGCTATGCCCACGGCGACGAATACCCATGTGAAGCTGCCGCCTGACCCGGCCAGGAGACCAGGTATAAGCGAGCCCAGTATGCCGGCCGCTCCGTAACCCGTGAACACGAGGCCGTAGTTGACCCCGAGGTTCTTGGTGCCGAAGTAGTCCGCCGTGGCCGAGGGGAACAGAGCGAAGTTGCCCCCGAACGTGAACCCTATCGCGGACGCGAAAGCGGTCAGTCCTGCGAACTGGATGATCTCACCGGTCGGCTTGGCCCACACGAACGCGGCCGCACCGAACAGTACGAGCGCCTGGACCAGGAAGACGAGTCTCATCGTCTTGTTCCTTCCCAAGTGGTCTGAGATCTTGCCCCAGCCTATCCTGCCAGCGCCATTGAACAGCGCCAGGATGCCCGCGATGGTCTGTGCCTGGGCCACGACCAGCATCGTCTTGGTCGGGTCGAGGTAGGCGGCGACGTTGCTCACGTTGCCGATCATCATCAGGCCCGCTGTCGCAGACAGGAGGAACATGAGGTTCAGCAGTATGAAGGACTTCGACTTGATCATCTCGTGCCAGTCGTAGTCCACGCCCTGGCCGTTGTGCTTCGAATTGGCGTTGAAGCCCTTCGGGAGCCAGCCAGCTGGCGGGTTCCTGAGCAGCTGTGCACCCGCGACGACCATCGCCACGAAGATTATGCCCATGTACAGGAACGAGTTCGAGAGCCCATCATCCGAGGCGTTGATGATGTACTTACCCACCTGGGTGAATATGAACGCGCCAGCGCCGAAGCCCGCGACGGCAATGCCGCTCACGAGCCCTTTCTTGTCCGGGAACCACTTGACAACTGCCGCGAGCGGGCAGACGTACCCCAGGCCAAGACCTATGCCGCCTATCACGCCGTACGATAGGTACAGCATCGCGATGTTCTCGGTGAAGAACGATGCGACGACGTACCCAGCGCCGAAGACGAGGCCGCCCAGGGTCGCGACGACCCTCGGGCCTATCTTGTCCTGCAGCCGGCCCGCGAATATCATCGTCACGGCAAACACGGCCAATGCGGTCCCAAATATCCCAAGTATGTAGAACGAAGTCCTCGAGTAGCCCAACGTCTCCGAGAGCGGGCCTGTGAATATCGAGAACGCGTAGACGGAGCCGAGGGCGAGCTGTATCAGCAGCGCGCCTACAACGGGCAGCCATCTGTTCGGTGTCTTCCCCTCACTAGCAGTTTCCATCTTATCTCTCCGGCAAATTATGTCCTTTGATCTCCATCGTCTCTCAGACGAACCTGACGGCCCCGGTCTGTATGTCGAACATGGCGCCATACACCGCGAGCCGCTCTTTCCTGACGGCTTCCCCGATCACCGCGCTGCAGTCGACCAGACGCCTCACCTGGACCCGAACACTGGTCTCCGCGACCTTGTCCTGGTCCTTGGCGTCCAGGCCTTTCAGAGTGGACTTGGCGACATCGATGTCCGCCATGACGCTCTTGAGGTTTGCGACGTCGCAGCACTCGCAGGAGGCCTTGACTGCGCCGCAGCAGGTATGCCCCATCACCACGATGGCCTTGATGTCGAGGTGGGCGGTGGCGTACTCGAGGCTGCCGAGCACGCTCGGGTCCGAGGCGCAGTTGCCCGCGGTCCTGACGACGAACGCGCTCCCCAGGGAGAGGTTGAAGACCTTCTCCGGGTCAACGCGCGAGTCAGAGCACGCGAGTATGGCCACGAACGGCTCCTGCTTCTTCGAGAGCTTGGACAGCATGCAGGGATCGGCTTTGCTCTTGAACAGCCCGTTGCCGTCCATCAGCCGCCTCTTGACATCCTCCGCCTGGTCCATGCCCTCGTACTCCTTGCAGTGGTCGAACGCTGATATCGGAGGGGCTGGGCCCCTCCGGGAAAAGAAAAGGGTTTGCCTAGTCGTCCAGGGTAGATATGTCGCCAATGGGGAGGCCGAGCTCTCTAGCCCTCAGCAACCTCCTCATGATCTTGCCGCTCCTGGTCTTCGGGAGCGACTTGACGACCTCGATCTCCCTCGGGTACGCGTGGCCCGCGAGCCTGCTCTTGACGTGCTTCTGTATGTCCGCCTTGAGCGCGTCGCTCTCCGTGTGGCCTGGGGTCAGCACGATGAACGCCTTGATGATGTTGCCCCTCAGGTCGTCTGGCTTGCCTATGACGCCCGCCTCTGCCACGGCCTCGTGCTCTATGAGCGCGCTCTCGACCTCGAACGGTCCGACGCGCTCGCCGGACGTCTTGATGACATCGTCAGCGCGGCCGACGTACCAGAAGTACCCGTCCTTATCGACCTGTGCTGTGTCGCCCGTGTAGTACCAGCCGTTCCTGAAGTACTCGTTGTACTTCGCGGGGTTCTTCCAGATCTGCCTCATCATGGACGGCCATCCTGGCCTCAGCGCAAGGTTGCCCTCCTCGCCCTGCTCCAGCACCTTCCCGGCCTCGTCGACGATGGCTGCCTCGACGCCCGGCATGGGCTTGCCCATCGAGCCGGGCTTGATGTCCATCCCCGGGAAGTTCGTGATCAATATGCTGCCAGTCTCCGTCTGCCACCATGTGTCGTGGAATGGCTTGTTGTCGAAGACTTCCTGAGCCCACCTGACGCCCTCGGGGTTGAGCGGCTCGCCGACGCAGTAGAGCGCCCTCAGGCTCGACAGGTCGTATTTCTTCGGTGTGTCATCGCCCTTCGCCATCAGCATCCTGACGGCCGTCGGGGCGGTGTACCAAATGCTCACCTTGTAGTTCTGGATGGTCTTGTACCACCTGTCGGGGTCGAACCTGCCGCCGAGCCCAATCTGAGTGACGCCGTTCGACCAGGGCCCAAGAACACCATAGACAACGCCGGTGACCCAGCCAAGGTCCGCGCCACACCAGTATACATCCTCGTCGTGGACATCCAATACCCATTTGGCTGTGAGGTGTGCCTGCACGATTCCCTTGTGGGCGTGAACGACTCCCTTCGGCTTGCCAGTCGAGCCTGACGTGTAGAGCAGGTACATGAACTCCTCAGGGTCCATCGGCACGGATTCGAACTTGTCGGAGGCCGCGGCCATTTCCTTCTCCCAGCTCAGCTCCCCAGGGGCAACGTCCTTGCCGACGATGATCGTGTGCTTCATCTCGGGCAGCTGGCTCTTGACCTCGTAGAATCTCTTCTTGAGGTCGCTGTCGGTGACCAGGCAGACCGCCCCGCTGTCCAGGAGCCTGTCCTTGATCGCGTCCGGGCCGAACGCAGGGAACATCGGGCTGGCGATTGCACCGTACTTAATCGCGCCCAGGAAACCCGCGTAAAGCTCCGGGGACCTCTGCAGGAAGAAGAATACCCTGTCCTGCCTCTTGATGCCCAGCTTCTTCATCAAGTTCGCGAATCTGTTCGTTTGTTCGTAGAGTTGCTTGAACGTGACCTTCTGCGCGTTGCCCTCGCCATCGTCGTAGATGAGCGCGATCTTGTTGGCGTTCGGTCCCTTCGCATGCCTGTCAACGACGTTGTAGGCCGCGTTGATCTTCCCGCCAGGGAACCATTCGACCAGCTTGTCGGCATCCGACCACTTGAAGGTCTTCCTCAGGTTCTCGTACCCCTGCAAGTTGGGCTTCAGCCTCAACTTCGCAGGGTCCTTCTTGATGATCCCGCCGCTTATTAGCTCAGTACTTTTCTCTGCCATCTCTTCACATCCAATTTCGGTCCGAGCCCGTCTCCGGGGACATCTTACCGGACCATTCTCGTGACTTGGGGCCGCCTCGTGCCTGCACTGCATGCGCCACGCTGATGCCCGTAGAGTGCGCATCCGTCGCTGCGGCCCCTGACGCACTTCACCGAAGCGTATCGTCCGGGCCGCTGAGGCTTATCCCGGCGACGGCATTTGTGCTGACCTTATAAGGTTTTTCGATGCGACAACGGCGATTTCACACAGTCGCGTATGTGCGTAGTCGCGCACTGCTGGTTGCCGACTGACGATATTCGTCAAAATACGACGAAAAGCGAAGCGAAACGGGCATGGGCGCTGGGTTTCGACCCTCAGGTCGTCCGAACGGTGACGCAATGCGGGGCCAGACACCGGAACTGTATGACGCCTTCGATTCTCGAGGTCGGAAGGGCTCAGCCCTTCCAGCCATGGTGTATCTTCGCGGCTTTGACCGTGTTCTTCATGAGCATCGTGATGGTCATTGGGCCGACGCCGCCCGGGACTGGCGTGATCGCCTTCGCCTTCTCCTTCACGCTCTCGAAGTCCACGTCACCGACGAGCCTGAATCCACCCTTCGCGGTCGGGTCGCTGATCCTGTTCACGCCGACGTCCATGATGACGACGCCTTCCTTGACCATATCGGCCTTCAGGAAGTTCGGTACCCCCATTGCAGCGACTATGATATCCGCTCGAAGCGTGAACTCCTTGAGGTCCTTCGTCCTCGAATGGCATATCGTCACAGTAGCGTCCGCGCCAGGGGCCTTCTGCAGCAGTATGTTAGTAATCGGCTTGCCCACGATGTTGCTCCTCCCCAGGACGACCACGTGCTTACCCTTCGGATCGTTCCCGCTCCTCATGAGCAACTCCTGGACCCCGTGAGGCGTGCACGGTAGATAGCAGTCGGCCGCCCCGACGACCATCTTGCCAACGTTGACCGGGTGGAACCCGTCGACGTCCTTGCCGGGATCTATCCGAACGAGCACCTTCTCCTCGCTGATGTGCTTCGGCAGGGGCAGCTGGACGAGTATGCCATCGAACTTCTTGTCCGCATTGTACTTGTCGATGAGTGCGAGCAGCTCCGCCTCCTTGGTGTCCGCAGGAAGCCTGATCGTCTCGGAGTTGATGCCCAGTTCCTGGCACGCCTCACCCTTCTTCCGCACGTACACCTGGGACGCTGCGTCCTCGCCCACTATAATCACGACCAGGCCGGGTGTGACGCCGCCAGCCTTCATCCTGGACACCTCTTCCCTGAGCTCCGCCCGGATGCTCTTCGCCACCTCGTTTCCGCTGATGATCTGAGCCGTCATTCTCAACGCCTCCTGGAACGGGATGCACGCGATTTACTTAAGTGTTTGGCGGGTTGGTTCGCCAGGTCCGGATGGCGTGGATCAGACCCGTTCCATGCATTCGTGAGACTCGATGTGAAAACTCCGAAAGGCTTTATTATGCAGTTATTATACCGGTTCAAAGGGGGCTCAAAAATGGCGATGAAGCCAGACATAGAGATTGCTCAGGAAGCGAAAGTGCAGCACATTGAGAAGATCGCGGAGAAGATCGGTCTTTGCCGCGACGACCTCGAGTTCTACGGGAAATACAAGGCGAAGGTCCCCCTTGATGTGCTGAAGAAGTTCGACAAGAACAAGGATGGCAGACTCATCCTCGTGACCGCCATAACAGCCACAAAGGCTGGCGAGGGTAAGACCGTCACATCGATAGGTCTGTGCCAGGGCATGGGGAAGCTAGGCAAGAAGGTCATGCTGTCCCTGAGGGAGCCGTCCCTGGGCCCGACTTTCGGGATCAAGGGAGGCGCGACCGGTGGAGGATACTCCCAGGTCTATCCCATGTGGGACATCGACCTGCACTTCACTGGCGACATACACGCGGTCGGCACGGCCCACAACCTGCTGAGCGCGCTCGTCGAGAACCACGTCACCAAGAAGAACCAGCTCAACATCGACCCGACCAGGATAGTCCTGGGCAAGGTCATGGACATGAACGCCAGGGAGCTGAGGCAGATTGTCGTCGGCCTCGGCGGCAGGTCTGAGGGCGGCGTGCCCCACGAGAGCAGGTTCGACATCACTGTCGCGAGCGAGATCATGGCGATTCTCGCGCTGGCCAGGGACCTCAAGGACCTCAGGGAGAGACTGGGAAAGGTCGTCGTCGCATACACATATGACAACAAGCCGGTCTTCGCGAGCCAGCTGAACGGCGTCGGTGCCATGTGCCTCCTGCTCAAGGACGCCATCATGCCCAACCTCGTGCAGACGCTCGAGGGGCAGCCCGCGTTCATACACGGCGCGCCCTTCGCGAACATCGCGCACGGGAACAGCTCCATCATAGCGACGAAGTACGCGCTCAAGATGGCCGACTACGTCATCACCGAGGGCGGCTTCGCTGCGGACCTCGGAGCCGAGAAGTTCTACGACATCGTCTGCAGGACCGGCGGGTTCAAGCCAGGCTGCGCGGTGCTCGTGGCCTCGATACGGGCGCTGAAGATGCACGGCGGGATGTCCGACCTGGAACTCAATGCGCTCCTGAAGAAGAGTGTCCCGACCAAGGACGAGGAGAAGAAGCACCTCGAGTACCTCGAGAAGGGCTTCGCGAACCTCGACAAGCACATCGAGAACATGAAGAAGTTCGGCGTGCCGACCGTCGTTGCCATCAACAAGTTCCCGACGGATACGGACGCCGAGCTCGCAGCGACGGCCAAGCACTGCGAGAAGGTCGGGGCCAGGTTCGCCAAGTCAGAGGTCTTCACCAAGGGAGGAGAGGGCGGCATCGAGCTGGCCAAGGCGGTGTTGGACTGCCTCGAGAAGGAGAAGTCCGACTTCAAGGTGCTCTACGACGTCAACCTGCCCATCAAGAAGAAGGTCGAGATCATCGCGAAGGAGATATACGGCGCAGAAAACGTCGTGTACACCGGGTCCGCGCCTGCCGACATCGCCGCCATCGAGAAGTCCGGGAACGATAAGCAGCCGCTGTGCATGGCGAAGACCCAGCTCTCGATCACGGACGACCCCTCGAAGAAGGGCGCACCGAAGGGCTGGGTCCTGACCGTGAGAGAGGTCAGGCTCAGCAATGGCGCAGGCTTCATCGTGCCCCTGACGGGCAAGATGATGACCATCCCCGGCCTGCCATCCGTTCCCGCGGCAGAGAGGATCAACATAGACGACAAGGGTTACATCACCGGCCTGAACTGAGGTCGATGTGATCCGGGGACGGGAATTCCGCCCCCATCCCAAACATCTTACAAGCATCTTCCAGCGGGAGGCTTTGTTTCACCGCTGGACTCCAGTCCTTTCGTATCGTATTCGAGAAGGAGGGGGAAAATGACCAATGAAGTCCTCATAATAGGAGGGGGGCCGGCAGGGCTGACGACGGCCAAGTCCCTCGTAGACAGGGGTGCGAATGTCGTCCTCGTCGAGAGATCCGAATCACTCGGAGGCATGGCCAGGGAGCTGACCTGCAAGGGCCTCGTCGAGTGCAGGAACTGTGGCGCGTGTTTCGCCATCGACCGTGCCAGCGAAGTGCTGAAGGAACCCTCGGTCGAAGTGTTCCTCCTCTCTGATGTCGTCAGCGTCAAGAAGGACGAGAAGGGCTTCGAGGCTAAGGTCAAGGTCTCGCCCAGGTATGTCACAGCTGAGTGCATCGGGTGTGGCAAGTGCGTCGAGGTCTGCCCGGTCGACGGTAAGGCCGTATTCCCCCCCACCGGCACTGGCATGCCCAGGACGTACTGGATCGACCGCAGGAAGTGCCTCCATTTCAAGAAGGGCGAATGCACTAAGTGCGCCGATGTCTGCCCGACGAAGGCCATCGACTTCGAGGACAGGGCTAGGAACGTCACGCGGAAGGTCTCGTCCGTCGTGTACGCCACTGGCATGGAGCCCGTGGACGCATGCGAGGTCAGCAGACTCGGCTGTGGAACGCTCAAGGATGTCATCTCGAGCGTCGACGCTGAGCGGATGTTGAACGAGAAGGGGAGGCTGACCAGGCCATCGGACGGTTCCGCCCCGAAGAAGATAGCGGTCATGCAGTGCGTCGGCTCGAGGTCTGTCAAGAACGGCGTCGACTACTGCTCGAAGTTCTGCTGCAAGTACGCCACCAAGATATCACAGCTGATCATGGACACAGACCCTGAGGTCAACCTCGACTTCTACTTCATGGACCTGAGGACACTCTACGAACCCCAGGACGAGTTCAAGAAGTGGGCCAAGGACAAGAAGACGGTCCGGCTCATAAGGAGCATGCCCGCCGTGGTCCAACCTGGTAAGGACGGGAAGCTCCTCGTGAGAGTGCCGACGGAGACGGACACCGAGGTGCAGGAGAACGAATACGACATGGTGTTGCTCTCGGTCGGCATGAGGCCTTCTGGCGCGGCAACAGAACTCGCAGGCGCCCTTGGCATACGAACAGATGAGAGAGGTTTCGCCATCGCCGACGACGAACTGGCTGGCCAGGGCATCCACGTGATCGGCGCGGTCTCGGAACCCATGGACATAGAAGAGACCGCAGTGAGGGCCATGTCCACCGCGGCCAGAGTCGCGACCACGAAGGAGGTGGCGAAATGAAGGCAAGGATACAGGTCTTGGCCTGTAAGGCCTGCACCGAGATGCCGCAGCTGCTCGACATGGACGACCTCATGAATGTCGCCTCCGAGAGGGAGCTGGTCGTCTCTTCGATGCTTGTTGACCGCGTCTGTGACTCGAAGGTCATCAGACGCGTGGTCGCCGAGGCGTCGGAGAGGGATGTCGACAGGGTCCTCGTCCTGGCCTGCCAGAAGAAGGATGTAAGTCCGGGCCTGCTCGCGGCGTACAAGAGAGCGGGGATCAACGAGTTCATGGTCGAGTTTGTCAACCTCAGGGACGAGGTCGTCCTGCCGCACGCAGGCGACAAGGAGAGGGCCCAGGCGAAGGCGGAGACGAAGGCGGTCGCCGGGCTCGAGCGGTTGCTGATGCTGCAACCTCTGGAGAAGGTCGAGGAGGCCATGAGGACGAAGAATGTCGTCGTCCTCGGCGGTGGGGCTGCTGGCCGCAAGGCGGCGGAGGTCGCGGCCGCACAGGGCGCTCACACCATCATCATCGAGAAGTCGAGCACCAGCCACAAAGCGCCCGGCGTCATCATGCCCAACTCCACGTTGCTCGGAGCGAAAGGCTACGGAGGCAATTTCGTCCTCTCCATCAAGGCCGGGGAGAAGGTCGAGGAGCTCGAGTGCGCGGCCGTCGTGATCGCAACTGGTGGGGGATGGGCCGAACTCAAGGGCCCGCTCGCCAAAGCCTGCAAGTCCGCTGTCCCGCTCTACAGGCTGCACGAACAGATGCAGACCGGGGCGGTCCCAAAGGGACCTGTCATAATCGTTGACACGCCGGACCCCGCTGGAAAGACGCTCGCGGTGCAGGACTTCGCATGGGACGAGACGCTCGAGCTGGCAATCGACCTCAAGAAACGGCAGCCGCTGGAAGAGGTCTATGTCGTATTCCAGGAGATGCGAGCCTTCGGCCTGTCCGAGCTCGCCTACAAGGATGCGGCAGAGCTGGGCGTCAGGTTCATCAGATACGACAGAGCGGCTGGACCGAAGATCGACTCCAAGGAACCCACGAAGTTGACGGTCAAGGACCTCGCCCACGGAGAGGTCCTCACGATCTCGATCGGAACCCTCGCATTCGCCGCGATACCAGCGAACAGGGACAACATCGGCATCGCGACGGCCCTGAGGATACCCATGTCTCCCGAGGGTGGTGTGAGGAGAGGCAGCATCCAGAGATGGCCAGTGAGCACTCCCAGGCCAGGAGTGTTCGTCTGCGGATCCGCGATGTTCCCCAAGTCCAAGGACATGGCCGAGGCGGAGGGTGAGGCAGCCGGACTCATGGCGGGCAGGTTCGCGATGAAGGGTGTAATCGAATACGGAGGCGTCGTTGCCGAGGTCGCGCAGGAGAAATGTTCCGCGTGCCTCACATGCATCAGGACCTGCCCGTACGACGCGCCATACATCGGGAGCGCTGGTAAGGCCGAGATACGCATCCAGGCGTGCCAGGGCTGCGGCATGTGCGTCGGCATCTGCCCGAGCAAGGCGATCGAGCTCCGGGGATTCACCGACGATCAGATCACACAGGAGACGCGCACGATGCTCGGAGGTGACTTCTGATGTCCGTGAGGAAACCGAAGGTCGTCGGATTCTGCTGCGAGAAGCATGGCATCGACTCAGCCATCCTCGCTGCGAGGTCCGGCAGGGAATACGACGCCAGTGTCAGGATAATCAAGGTCCCGTGCGCCGGTAGGGTGGACGGCATCCACATACTCCAGGCACTCGAAGACGGGGCCGACTCGGTCTTCGTGCTCGGATGCCTTGAGAAGAACTGCCATTACGATACGGGCTCGATCGAGGGGAGGAAGCGCGTCGAGTACGTCAAGTCCACCCTCGCAGACCTGGGTATCGAGAAGGAGCGGGTCGAGATGTTCAACGCGTCGTCGACCATGGCATGGAAGTTCCCGGAGATAGTGTCGAAGATGGTCGATGTCGCCAGGCGGCTCGGACCTATCGGCAAGGCAGGTGGTGACCGATGATAGTCGCCAAGAGAAAACCCATGGCGGAGATAGCAGAGATGGTCGCCCCCTACAAGAGGGTCAAGGTCATAGGCTGCAGGAGCTGCGTGGCCATATGCCTCGCTGGCGGAGAGAAGGAGGTCAAGATGCTCGTCTCCGCCCTCAGGCTCAAGGCCAAGAAGGACGGCAGGAAGCAGGAGCTCGAAGGCCTAGTGGTCGAGAGGCAGTGCGAGAAGGAATGGGTCGAGGAGGTCGAGGACAAGATACTCGATTCTGACCTGGTCCTCTCCATGGCCTGCTCCCTGGGCGCGCAGACGATAGGCGACATGTATCCCAAGAAGGTCGTCTTCCCGGCCCTGAACACGGGCATCTTCGGCGTCCCCGAGGAGCAGGGTGTCTGGTCGGAGAAGTGCGTAGGCTGCGGCAACTGCATCATCCACACGACCGGAGGCATATGCCCCATCGCCAGGTGCGCGAAGAGCATGCTCAACGGCCCTTGCGGCGGATCCTCGAATGGCAAGTGCGAGGTGAACCTCGAGGTCGACTGCGCATGGTACGCGATACATGAGAGGCTGAAGCTCCAGAACAGGCTCGACCTCATCGAGCAAGTGTCTCCTCCCAAGGACTGGTCCACCAGTCACTCTGGAGGCAGAAGGGTGTACGTCAAGGACGCCGCTAAGCTCACGCAACACCAGAAGAAGGGCAAGGAGGCGGTCAGATGAAGACGGGCAGTAACCTCGAGAAGGTCTTCGAGTCCGGCAAGTTCGCCGTGACCGCGGAAATAGGTCCGCCGCAGTCCGCCAACCCGGAGCCGCTCACGCACCACGCGAAGATGCTCAAAGGGTACGCGGACGCGTTCAACCTGACGGACAACCAGACCGCCGTCGTCAGGCTCTCCAGCATCGCGAGTGCTGTCGTCATCATGAAGGAGGGGATCGAACCGGTCATACAGATGACATGCAGGGATAGGAACAGGATCGCCCTCCAGAGCGATCTCCTGGGCGCGAGCGCGCTCGGGATAAGGAATGTCCTGTGCCTGACCGGGGACCACCAGACCTTCGGGAACGAGAAGGGATCGAAGAGCGTGTTCGACTTCGATTCGATATCCGAGCTGTACGTGTTCGACAAGCTCAGGCGGGAGGGCAAGCAGGCCGGAGGCCAGGAGATAAAGGACCCGCCGAAGGTGTATCTCGGATGCGCCGAAAACCCGTTCGCCACGCCCTACGAGTTCAGGGCGGCCAGGCTCGCGAAGAAGGTCGCGGCAGGGGCGGACTTCGTCCAGACCCAGGCCATATTCGACATGGACATGTTCGAGAAGTGGATGGACGATGTCAGGGCGCGCGGCCTTGACAAGAAGGTCCACATACTCGCGGGGGTGCTCCCGATGAAGACTGCGGGTGCTGCCCGGTACATGAAGAACAAGGTCCCGGGCATGATTGTACCCAACTACATCATCGACCGCATGAAGAACGCGAAGGACTCCAAGGAGGAGGGCATCAAGCTGTGCGTCGAACAGATAGAGACCCTGAAGTCGATCAAGGGGGTCCACGGAGTCCACATCATGGCAGTCATGTGGGAGGAGATGGTGCCGAGGATCGTGAAGGAGGCTGGGCTGTTGCCCAGGCCTTCCGTCGAATGAGGGGAGCCGGGGAGATGAGTTCAGAGGAGTTCGACGCGCTCAACAACGAGATGGTCAGAGAGCTGTTCAGGGTCAACCCTGACACCGGCACCAGGTTCGGCATCCACGACCCATACGACGGCATGCTCCCCCATGGAGGATTCAGACGCCTCGAGGAGACGGCGGACCTGCTGACATCGTGGCTGCGGAGGGCTGAGAAGGTCGCTGGCTCCGAGGAGCTCGACGGCGACCAGGTCATCTCACTCGAGGTCCTCAGGATGAGCGAGGAGCTCCAGAGGTTCTCAATCGACGACTATCCCATGTGGCGGATGTCCCCGGAGGCTGCCGAGGTCCCTGGAGGTTCCCTTCTGCTCATGCTGATAAGGGACTATGCCAAGGCCGAGGAGAAGGCTACTTGGATCTCCTCCCGGATAGCGGAGATGCCCAGGTACCTCGAGGAGTTCAGGACGAGGTTCAGCCCTGGCAAGCCGGTCAGGCACTGGACCCGCATGTCCATCGACTCCGCCAAGGGCCTTCCCAAGTTCCTCAAGTTCCTGGGAGACCACTTCAAGCTGGATGTATCGGACCGTGTGGCGGCGGACCTCTCCAAGAACGTGGCGCGTGCGAACGAAGCGCTGAGAGAGCACCTGGACTGGCTGCGGAACCTGGAGGAACATGCGGTCCTTGACTTCGCCATGGGCTCGGACAAACTGGACAAGTTGCTCAGGATCAGGGGTTTCGAACTCACGGCCGACCAAATCCTCACCTTCGGCGAGGCTTCCGTGAGAAGGCTCAAGGCGGAGAGGGACGAGGTCGCGGAGGTGATGACGCCTGGGAAAGGCCCCGAGGCTGCCGTCGCGATGATGAGAGCCGACGCGCCTGGGACATTCGACGACGCGTTCACCGAGACCATCAAGGAGGTGGAACGGGCCAAGCGGTTCATAATCGACAACGGCATCGCGACCATGGACTACGATGCCAAGCTCCACATCGTTGAGACGCCGAGCTTCATGGCGAACATCATACCGACAGCCGCGCTTGAGATGGCCGCGCCATTCGAGGAGCGACAGCAGGGAGTGCTAATGCTGACCAGAGCTCCCAGTGGAGCGCTCGAGAACCTTTATTCCAGGGCATCCATCGCCAACCTGGCTGTGCACGAAGCGTATCCCGGTCACTTCCACCAGGGCGTGGTATCCAACAAGAAGCCCTGGATGCACCAGCTCTCTCTGATGTTGATCGAGCCTGACACGATGACCCCCTCCTGGGAGACTCAAGAGGGCTGGGGGATGTACTGCGAGACAATGATGCTGGAGAAGGGATTCCGGACCTCGCTCGCGGACAGGCACGCGATGCTCGACTATGCGATCTGGAGGGCGTGCCGGGTCATATACGACGTGAAGTTCGCGAGGGGAGATGCCTCTCTCAAGGAGATGGTCAGGATGTTCATGAAGGAGACCAGCTCGTCAATGAAGGTCAGCAAAGACGAGGTGTACGGTTTCTCACGGACCCCTGGGTACGGACTGTCGTACCTCACGGGCAGACAGATGGTCTTCGACCTGAAGAGGGACCTTGTGACAGAGCTTGGAAGGGGTTTCAACGAGAAGAAATTCCACGACCTCATGGCTGAGAGCGGCAACCTGCCGTTCCACCTGGCCAAGAGGGCGGTGAGGCATGGCTTCGGACTCCCCACCGCGCACTCCTGACCGCACAAGCGCAACTATGATGCACAGAGACTGCTTACTCGTGGACCGTGGTCACATGGATGCGATGCCGGGAGCGGGACCGTGAAAGCTGCCACCAGACCCATCATGATAATAGCGGGTCTCACATTTCTCGCGATGTTCAACCTGACGTTCATAGTCCCCTCGCTTAAGGAAGTCATAATCGACAGATACGATTCGACCGCGACCATGGCATCGTTGTTCGTGACTGTCGAAATGGTCGCGTACATAATATTCGGCGTCGTATGGGGGGTCCTATCCGACAAACGCGGGGAGAGACGGATATTCATAGTGATTGGCTTCTTCGGGTCCGCTCTACTCTATTACACGATGAGCATCGCGCCGGACATAACGACGCTCCTTGCGCTCAGGTTCGCACAGGGCGCTCTGACGGTCATGGCCTGGTCGCTGCTGATGACCATGGCATTAGACATCGCGCACGCGCACAGCTACGGCGCAGCGATGGGCATCGTCGGCACTGGCCTCGCGCTCGGCATCGGGTTAGGGGCGCCCATCGGAGGCTTTGTCGGTGACATCGGACCGCTCTATCCACTCTATGTCGCGTCGGCGATGTTCCTCGTCGCTGCAGTCCTCGCCCTCGTGCTGATCAAGGACGTGCCCATAAGGAACAAGCCGGAGTCGATTGTGGCAGTCATGAGGTCCATATCGAGGGACAGACGGGTCGTGCCTTCCTTCCTATTCAGCTTCGCTGAGAGGTTCAGCGCAGGGTATCTCGTCTTCCTGCTCCCTCTTTACCTCGCCTACGAGTTCGACGCCGAACCTTCCGTGAGAGGCATGTATCTGGCCGCGTTCTTGCTACCGTTCGCACTGCTCCAGTACCCGTTCGGGAAGTTCTCGGACAAGCACGGCCGAGTGCTGATGCTCGTAGTCGGCGGGTTCGCGTACGCACTCATGCTTGGACTCCTTGGATACGCGGGGGAGGCAGGGATGGCCATACTGATGATCATCTCAGGTTCACTGGCTGCGATGTTGCTTCCCGCATCCCTCGGTCTCTTGGGAGACATCACCCCGAAGGGAGAGCACGCAACATACATGGGAGGTTTCAACGCCCTCGGGTCTCTGGGATTCGCGGTCGCGCCCCCACTCGCGACAGTCCTCGCCGATGAGGCCGGGTACCCGGTCGCATTGGCGATCGGCGGGGCCATAGTCGCGGCGACGGTCGTCGCCTCACTGCCGTTCCTGATGAGGATGAAGGACCATGGGCGCGAGCACCAGCACGGACCCGTGATGGGAACGCGTCAGTGAGAGACCCCGGACGCTCATGAGGAAAACGGTTATAACGGTCCACAAGATACCTTTGCCGCACACCTCATGCCCCTTGCGGCGAGGTATGCGTAAGCCATGAATCGGAGCGTATGTTGAATGAGCAGGGTGAAGAGAGCTTTGGTCAGTGTATCTGACAAGACGGGCCTCGCGGAATTCGCGAAGGGACTGTCCGAGCTAGGGATAGAGATACTCTCGACTGGCGGGACTGCGACGCTCCTCGAGAAGAGCGGCGTCCCTGTCATGAGCGTCTCTGAGGTGACGAAGTTCCCGGAGATGCTCGACGGGAGGGTCAAGACACTCCATCCGGCGATCCACGGAGGACTCCTCGCAATGAGGGAGAAGCCGGAACACATGGAGGCCATAAGGAAGCATGGCATCGAGCCGATCGACCTAGTGGTCGTCAACCTGTACCCGTTCGAATCCACAGTTGCGAAGCCTGGCGTGAAGCTCGAGGACGCAATCGAGAACATCGACATCGGCGGGCCATCCATGATCAGGTCCGCCGCGAAGAACCACTCGGCAGTGGCAGTCGTCGTCGACCCTGCGCAGTATGGCGCAATCCTCACTGAACTCAGGGAGAATGACTGCAAGCTCTCCGAGGACACGAGGAGGATGCTCGCACTCGAAGCGTTCAGGACAACCGCTAGATACGACTCAGCCATCGCATCATACCTCGGGAAGAAGTTCTCCGGGGAGCTGCTCCCGAAGAACCTGACACTGTCGTTCGAGAAGCTGAACGATCTCAGGTATGGCGAGAACCCGCACCAAAAAGCCGCATTCTACAAGGACTTGTTCGACCAGACTCCGCTCAGCGTCGCAGCGGCGGAGAAGATGCACGGGAAGGAGATCTCGTACTGCAACGTCCTGGACCTGGACGCCGCGCTCGCGATCGTATCCGACTTCGAGAAACCCACGGCCGCGGTCATCAAGCACACGAACCCGTCAGGGGTCGCGAGCGCCACCACCATCGCCGAGGCGTTCAGGATCGCATACAACGCAGACTCTCTCAGCGCGTTCGGGTGCGTCGTCGGCCTCAACCGGAAGGTGGACCTCGAGACCGCGAAGGAGATCTCCAGCCACTTCGTCGAGGCAGTGATAGCGCCTGGTTACGACCCTGACGCTGAGAAGCTCCTGGAGGAGAAGAAGAGCATCAGGCTGCTGAGGACCAACATGCCCATCAGGCGCGAGGACGGCAGGATGTTCATGGCGAAAGTCAAAGGCGGACTCCTGCTCCAGACAGACCCGTACGCCGAACTCGACCGGACAAAGCTCAAGCCCGTGACGAAGCGCGTCCCGACGCCTGAGGAAGTGGATGCGATGATCTTCGGGGTCAAGGTCTGCAGGCACATCAAGTCCAACACGATCCTGCTCGTGAAGGGCGAGAGGACCGTCGGCGTTGGAGCGGGACAGATGAGCCGGGTGGACGCGACGACCATCGCTGGCATGAAGGCCGGGGCGGAGGCGAAGGGCTCGATCCTCATCTCGGACGCATTCTTCCCGTTCAGGGACGGCGTCGACGCCGCGGCCAAGGTCGGTGTCTCCGCCATCGTGCAGCCCGGAGGGTCCGTCAGGGACGACGAGGCCATCTCAGCAGCGGACGAACACGGTATCTCGATGGTGTTCAGCGGGCTCAGGCTCTTCAAGCACTGAGCTGAGGGCACAAACTCCCAAACCCTTTGTCCGATCTCTGAACTGCAGTCGCGCGTCTGAAGGCTCGGCAGAGTCTAGAGTATCGGGACGAGGTTCGGCCTGAAGTCACCGGGATCGGGGTCGGTCATCGCATGCGGGGCGGTGTATGGCTCCTCCCCTCTGACGACCATGATGCCCGATGTCTTGTCTATCCTGATGTGGGTATGTGCAAGGTCCGTGAGCCTGCTCGTCGATTTCACTGAGGGCGTGACTGTCGCGACGAACATGCCGTCGTTGTTCAGCAGCGCCGACAGGTAGTCCATCAACCCGTCAAGGACGCCTGGCCCATATATGGATTCGAGCGAGTCGAAGCCTATGATGGACAGGTATGGCGACTTCGTGTCCTTGAGCGCGTACTGGATGTCCTGCCACTTGATGTCGACCCTGACATCCTCGCCCTCGAGTGTGACAGCGTACGGCTTCGGCGACTCGGAGGCCGCATGAGGCTCGAGTATCCGCACGCTCTTGTCGAACTCCTCAGGCTTGATGAAGCCCACGAGCTCGTCCCTCACCACCTCCGCTCCAGTCTTCTTAGTGGGGAGCCACGCGACTCCGCGGCCCTGTGCCGCGAAGTTGCTGACGATTGCGTTCTCGATCGAGGACGACGAGGCCACCGGGACTCCTTGGCCCAGTTCGATCAACGTGATGGTGCCCTTCCTCAGGCCGCCCCCGAGCATCTCGTCGAGGTCCGCATTGCCCGTGGACACACGCTTCTTGTCGGGGTCCGCCATGTGCTCGAAGGCATTCGGTTTCTCAGGCTTCGAATACCTGCCGTACTCGAAAGTCCTGACCCGTCCACCTAGAAGCGTGTATACGTACTTCGGCTGCCTGATCTCGCAGCCCCTGAGCTTGAGCAGGTCCAACTCCCTGATCCTCCTGCCAGTGGTGCTGTTCAGGGACAGGTAGACGACCCCGTCACCCAGGTAGTCCAGGAGCGGGTCCGGGGTCTCGAGGACATAGACGACGTTCGTGCCACACCCCTCGACCAGGTCCCTCTGCAGCGCGTTGATGAGCTTCGACGGCTGCAGACCGTACTTCTCAGCAAGCGCATCTATGCTGTCAATGATTATGAGCGTCCTCTCAGGCAAGGCCTTGTCGACGACATCGTAGGCCATCTCTATCTCAGGCATCATCGCGCCGACAGTCACGGTCAGCTCGCTCTCGCCCGTCGGCTCCGCGATCGGCTCTTCCCCGCCGGCCTCGATGTTCCCCTCTAGCCGCATGAGCTCCTTCCTAGGAGACTTCACCTTCTCAGTCTTGAGCTCGCCCTTGATCGCAGCGAGTCCAAGGAGGATCTTCTCGACCTGCATCTCGGAATCGGCTCTCTTCTTGAGCTTCTTCCTGGCCTTGAGTATCTCGCCCTCCTTGACCTTGTCAAGGAGCCACGGGAACTGGTTGAAGAGGGATTGATCCGAGACCCTCGTCGACATGTAGTAGCTCTGCTGGACCTGGGCCAGCTCCTCGATCATCTGGAGCGCGAGAGTGGTCTTTCCCGTGCCCGCCATGCCCCTGATGATGAGCGAGTGTCCACCAGGGTTTGACAGGAACGTAATCATTTCTCTCGGGAATGTAGCCGTACCAGTCTGTTCAGCCTCAGCCATCTTGCTCAACTCCTGCTCGTACCTCTCACGCTCCGAAAGGGGTTCAGCGCTCCTTCGGCCTGAATAGGCCGCCAGGTAGTGCGTCCTCCTCTTCCTCCTCTATCAGCTTGATCTCCTTCCATTCTCCTCCGAAGTCCTGGGTCTGCCCAGTCACCATCTGGAACCGGACCCTGAGCTTCCCACCCTCGAAGAAGATGTAGGCGTTCTTGAGCTGAGATTGATAGAGTACTATCCTCTTCCCTTGCTGCGTCAACGCCCTCTCGACCCCTTTGACCAGCCCCGCCTTCTCGAGCGCGTGAATCCTCCTGTAACATGCCGCGATGGGTATGTTCAACTTGGCGCTCAGCTCGAGTGCATGCTTCGGCTTCCTAGCACACGCGACGAGTATCTTCGCCGCGTAAGTGTCCATTATCAGCCGTGATGCCTCGATGGGGTCCAAGAGCTGGCCTCCGTACTGCGAGTGACTCGCGGTGCTATCAGTTCATAGCAACACTGGGGGGATCCTTCCGCGGCTCACCAATCTCAGTTCTGAGTGGAGGAATACACTCCTGGCGTTTAATACTCTTTCGCAGGACGACATTCTCGCATTTGAGAATCGATGCGCAAAGGATATTATGGGAATGGAGTCGGTCACCTGACACGTCTGCCTCGCGAATACAAGGGTCCCGAGCCGTCTGACCTGGCAGCGCCGGAGGAGTCGGAGTGAAGGGCAAGAGATGCAGGTGCGGATTCGCCACGCGGGCGTCCAAGCCGAGATGTCCCAGGTGCGGAAAGGTCACCTCTGACGCTGAGTGGAAGGACACGGGAGTCGTGCTCTCATCCGCCAGGTTGAAGAACCCGCCCGAAGGATTCAAGGTCTCGATGGCCCTCGTCCTAGTCGAGGTCGATGGAAAGGGCCCCAAGGTGACATGCTGGAGCGAAGATGACCTGGCAGTGGGAGAAGCGGTCGCGCTCGTCGACACGGGTGCCGGCAGATATACCTGCGAGAAGCAGGAGCTGAAGGCATAGTATCGTCACAGCGCGATGGACGATACCTCGGCGAGCGAGAACTGCGGGCCCAACGCTACGATCCTTTCTCTGAGAGTCTTCTCGACATCGGCCTTGTCCTTCGCGGTGGACGACCGTACATCCACGACGAGCTCACACGTCATGCGCTCGTAATACACGAGTACGTTGGTGCCGCCCGACAAGACATTGATGGACAGGTCCCCCAGCACCTTCATGATCTCATGGATCGCGCCGGGCCTGTCGGGAAGGTTGATCTTGACCTTGTGGAGCCGTGAATCGTCGTTGAGGAACACGACGGACAGTATCCATGACTCGGGCTCGGCGACGAACATGATGGGCCCGGAGTCCTTCCCGAGAAAGTTGACATATGCATGTGGCAACTCGAAGACGCCGCCCGCAAGGGTGCTCGCCTTCTTCTCGGTCTTCCTGAGCGCCATGGTCTTCACCTTGTCACTACCCGGGGCCGCGCCCCTGGTGTACCTGGTCGCAAGGTTGGAGCTCTCCACGTTCAGTAAGTCGACCATGTTCAGGCCCGAGTCCCGGGAATGCTTCGCATCGTCGAATTCCTTCTTGAGCGTCAGCGAGTCTCCGAAGAAGGACAGGTCCACGAGCATCTCCCAGACCATGATGACGTTCGGGATCGAGCTGACAGTCTCGGAGTTCAGTATGTCGATGTTCCTTGTTTTCAGGAACTGAGCGGCCTGGGCGAGGGCGCCGGGCTCGTCCCTGACATGGATAGTGACATACGCAATCTCTCTGTAGTTCTCCGGGCCGAACGGGGACAGCACTATCTCGAACGTGCCCTTGCCCCCCGCCTCGTACCGGAACATCGAGCTGAAGACCTCGCTCCCGTCCACGAGGCCGAGCGGTGTGCCGATCCTCGGGCTGATCCTGATCTTACCAGACTCCATCCGGCCGAAGTCCACAAGTGTCATGGTCTCTCCTACGTGCGGATAAGCGAATCACTGAGATAAAGATGTTGAAATGCAGTTCATGACTTGGGCGAGAAAATGTACAATGTTGGCACACGCCTCTTGAGCCCGGTCCAATATCCGCAGCCTCTGCACCTGTACCCGCGAGTGACCGTGCCGCCGTAGACCGTTAGGTTCTTTATCTTCTCCATCCGGCCTCCGCACACAGGGCACAGACCGGCCGAAGTCTTCTCGTCGGACTCCCTGGCCCTCATCTCGATCGTCACAAGCCCGCTGGAGAGGGCGAGACGCCGTATCCTGGGCTCGCTGACGGAATAGTCGGGGTCGTGCCGCCGGAGCTCCCTCATGACCAACTCGGAGAACTTCCTCTGGGAGCTTATGATCCCGTGCCTCCGGAGAGCGTCCTTGATAGCGTCAAGAATCTCGGTGTCCGAAGGCTTCCTGTACGGCATCGGCCACGAATCATCATCCGTTTACGAATACCTTTGCATGGTGGACGCGATACTGACCAAACTCGTTGCCTAGAAAGGCATATATCGTCGCAACCGATAACCGCGGAACCAGTGAGAGGCATGCGAGCGAAAGTCATCATAATGGGGGCGGCCGGAAGAGACTTCCACAACTTCAATGTCTACTTCCGCGACAACGCCAACTACGAGGTAGTGGCGTTCACGGCGACGCAGATACCGAACATCGATGGCCGAAAGTACCCGGCTAGCCTCGCGGGTAAGCTGTACCCGAGGGGCATCGACATCTATCCCGAGAAGGACCTGCCGGAACTCATCAAGAAGCACAAGGCCGAGCAGGTCGTTTTCGCATACTCCGACATAGCGCATGTCGACGTGATGCACAAGGCGTCCATCGTCAACGCGGTGGGGGCGGACTTCAGGCTCATGGGCGGGAACCAGACCGCGGTCAAGTCGACGGTGCCCGTCATAGCTGTCTGCGCCGTCAGGACCGGCTCCGGAAAGAGCCAGACGACGAGGGCGATTGCAACCATCCTCAGGGCCAAGGGCCGGAGAGTCGTGGCAATCAGGCACCCGATGCCCTACGGGGACCTCGAGAAGCAGGCCGTGCAGAGGTTCGCGACATACGAGGACCTGGACAAGCACGAGTGCACGATTGAAGAGAGAGAGGAGTACGAGCCCCACATAGACAAGGGGATCATCGTGTACGCCGGCGTGGACTACGAGAGGATCCTCAGGCAGGCTGAGCAGGAGGCCGATGTCATCCTATGGGACGGAGGCAACAACGACACGCCGTTCTATGTCCCCGACCTTCACATCGTCGTGGCGGACCCGCACAGGGCAGAGCACGGGAAGTTGTACCACCCTGGCGAGACCAACATGCGCATGGCGGACGTCATCATAGTCAACAAGATGGACACGGCCGACCCGAAGAAGGTCGAGCTCGTGAAGCAGGTCGTCGCTGAGCTCAACCCGAAAGCGAAGCTCATCCTGGCAGACTCACCCGTCACGGCCGAGGACCCCGGTGCGATCAAGGGGAAGAGAGTCCTGGTGATAGAGGACGGCCCGACGGTCACGCACGGCGAGATGTCCTTCGGTGCTGGTATGATCGCCGCACAGAACTGTGGCGCGAAGGAGATCATCGATCCGAGGCCGTTCGCGGTCAACTCGATAAAGGCGACCTTCGAGAAGTACAAGCACCTCGAGAAGGTCCTGCCCGCGATGGGCTACGGGAACCACCAGGTCCAGGACCTGCAGGAGACGATCAACAGGGCCAAGTGCGATGTGGTCGTCTCTGGGACGCCCATAGACCTCAGGAGGGTCCTGAAGGCGAACAAGCCCCTGATCAGGGTCAGGTACGACCTCAAGGTGAGGGAAGGTACGTCCCTGGAGGAGCTGCTAGCCAAGTTCTAGGGCTCAAAAGAGTTAAGGGAGGCTTCAGGGATTAGGCTCCCGCGGGAGTAGCTAAGCCTGGACAAAAGCGCAGGACTTAAGGTCCATACACTGGATAGGATATCCGGTCTCGCAGGAGTTCGGGGGTTCGAATCCCCTCTCCCGCACACATCCTAGACCGGGGATGCCCGCGCCGAAGACTCGGGCTTACGATAGATCTAGTACGGTTCTTGCGAAGACCTTTGCGGCCGTTCCCAACTGGCCAATCGATATAGCCTCTTCTGCCTGGTGGTACCGAGCAAGGTTGCCAGACTCGCCGGGTCCCACGCATATCACCGGCACGCGGGTCTCCTGAGCAATCAGGTTATCATCGGCCTCCGAAACGCCGCACACAACCGTCGGCGACGATCCGGTGTATTGACGTACGGATGACACGACAGCCCTCACGAGAGGGCTGTCAGACGAGGTCATGTGAGGAAGATAGAGGTCCTTAGGGCCCGACTTGAATGTCACTTCCGCGCTGCCCTGCAACCCCAGCCCCGCGATGACAGAACGAATATCATCCGATATGTCGGTCTTTCCCCCCGGCACCGTGGACCTGACGACCTTCATGGTGCATCTATCTGGCACCGTCAGGCTCCCGGTGCCTCCGTGCATGAGCAAGACTGTCTGCGACTCCTTCAAAGGGGCTAGATCGTCTGCGAGGACGCCATCGGCCCGCATCATCTCCATGCCCTCCAGAGCCAGGACCACCTTCGACGCCTCAACTACCGCATTGATACCTTTATGAGGAATTGCCCCGTGCGCAGACCTCCCGCGCACCTCGATCTCGTAGTAGGAACCTCCTCGCCTGCCAGCGGTCACGACATTCAAGCCTCCGAACCCCTCACCGACGATGACCGCACGCGCTCCCTCGAACTCACCCGCGCGAATCAGAGTCCTTGTCCCGTCGCCGTCCTTCTCCTCACCCGAAACCGCCTGGAATGACACGTGTACTCGATCCTGAAGGCCGCTCTCACCAATCGCTTTGAGAGCGACCATCATGGCGGCGAGGCCGCTCTTCATGTCGAGCGAGCCGAGGCCATACAGGAACCCGTCCTCGATGGACGCCCTGAACGGGTCATGGACCCAGCCAGACATGACCTCCACCGTGTCCATGTGACCGCTGAGGACGATCTTAGGCAGTTCGGGGTTACCGTAATCGACGACCACGTCGGGGCCGAAACCCGGCACCTCCACGAACCTGGGGGAGAATCCCCACGATTCCAGCCTGGATGCGATGAACTCCGCGATGCGAGCTTCGTTGCCGAAGATGCTCGGTATGCGTATCATGTCCCTCGCTAGACCCAGGACCTCGTTCTCATCCAAGTGCCCCTCGACCTCAGCCAGGGCCGGTTCAACCAACGACGTATCCTGCACACTCCCCGCAGGGACCTGAACGCGAGTACTGTTCATTAATGTTGCCTGGCCCTCAAGCGCGATTCATCAAAACCATTGACTACCAGAAGGGAACATCATGTGCTGAGGCGATCATCCATGGAAGACGAAAGGAGCGGGGTCTTCGACAGGCTCTCCGAGTTCGCGGATTACTCGATGTGGAGGAGGGGCACCCCGGGCATGGTTCTAGGGATCACGGACAAGGGAAGAACCATCTTCACGGCGGCCAAGGGATTCTCCGATATGACAAGCGCGCGCCCCATGTCAATTGACTATTTGTTCCAGATAGGGTCTGTCAGCAAGTCCTTCACATGCATCGCGCTCCTTCAGCTCGCCGAACAGGGCGCGCTGGACATACACAAACCCGTCAGAGAGTACCTCCCATGGCTATCCATCAGGTCGAAACACTCTGACATCACGCTGCATCACCTGATGACGCACACTGCAGGCATCGTGATCGGTTCTGACGCGACCCCTGTCGGATGGACCGAGGCCTTGGGACTGAACGATACCGAGGCGACATGCGAGCCTGGCACTTACTTTCACTACTCCAATTCGGGATACAAGGTCATCGGACTTGTGCTTGAGACAGTCACTGGAAAACCATATGGCACAATCATCCGCGAGGGGATCTTGGAAGGTGCCGGCATGAGGTCCACGGAACCTGTGATCACGAACGACATCCGGGGCCGGCACGCGGTTGCACATCAGCCAATGCATGACGACAGGCCCTTCAGACGGGGGTCGGCTCTGTATCCTGCACCGTGGTTCGAGAGTGACACCGCGGACGGAACCGTATGTGCGCCTGTCGAGGACATGCTGGCCTACATCAGGGTCCTGCTGAACAGAGGTGAAGGGCCCTGGGGACGCGTCATGTCAGCAGACAGCTTCAGGTCGATGACCACCCCGTACATCAAGCCGGATGATGGACTTCACTCAGGAGGGTATGGCTACGGGTTGAACATCGAGTCCGTAGAGGGCCATACATACATAGGCCACCAAGGAGGGATGGTGGGCTATTACACATCGATGCTCATGGACATGGACTCAGGGATGGGCGTGATGGTGATGGTCAACGGTCCGGGCGAACCCGAGGAGGTCGCACGTTTCGCGATGGACGCGCTCAGGAGGTCATCTGGAGGCAAACCATTGCCAGACAAACCCTCAGAGGAGGATGCCTACAGGACACCGAACGCGTCGGATTATGTGGGAACATACCTGGGACCGCACGGGAGGCTCGAGGTCGTGGAACGGAGCGGCACGCTCAAAATCATCACAGATGACCATGAACACGCCATCGAACTCAGGGAACGCGACTCGTTCCTGATCGACGGTCCCGGCTTCGATCTCTTCCTCCTAGAATTCGAGCGGATTGAAGACAAGGTCGAACGCGTTCACTACGGCGACCGGTCCTACGATAGAAGTGCATCCGCACACCTTGGCGAGGCGAGCTCGGAAGGACGACTCGTACGATATGAAGGACACTTCAGGTCACATAATCCATGGCTCGCCAATTTCAGGGTGGTCAGGAGGCAGAGCGGCCTCGTGTATGTGCACGCAAACGGCACTGCCGAGCGGCTCGTGCCCATAGGGGAGAACGTGTTCCGGATCGGCATTGACGAAAGGTCGCCCGAGAGGATCGTATTCGGGGGTGTCATCAACGGAGTGGCGACATCCGCGACGGTCACCGGAGGAGGAAGGTTCGGAAGGACCTTCACGCCTTGAATGAGCGTTCACCCGAGGGGTCCCAGACAACCTGGCCCCTGTACTTGCCAACAGGGATGCATATCTCGAACCGGGAGCCCTTTCCGTGCTCCCCGTTCTCCACGATCGTCATGCCTGTGATGCCTAGTATCTCTCTGCAAAGGAACAGGCCGTGTCCCGTGTTCCCGCCGTGCCCTTTGCCGAATATGAGCTCCTTCTCTTCAGGACGCACGCCGACGCCGTCGTCCTCGAAGACCAGTGCCACGGCGTCTCCTCTCCGCTCGGTGAAGATGCGTATCGTAGTGACCTTCCCACCATGCCTGACCGCGTTGTCGAACAGGTTGAAGAGCACCCTCTCGAACATCGGATCAGCCCAGACATCCATATTGCCAACGCGGACATCCACCTTGATTGCCCCGAGATTCGCAGAGCTAGTGGCTACGGCGAGGTCAAGCCTCACATGCACCCACTCAGGCGGTTTCGTCCCAGCTTTCTGATACGAACCTGCGAACTCAAGCTGCTGGGATATTCTCGAGATCGCCTCCTGCATCATCCTCATGTGCGATTTCCTAGATGCTTCGTCGGACTCCTCTTCTAGCAGGGACATGGCTGCAACGAGTATCCCGAGCTGGTTGGCGACATCGTGCCTAGTTATCGATCCGAGGAGGTTCAGCTTCTCGTTCGCGAACCTCAGAGCCTCTTCCGCGAGCTTCCTGGCCGTGATGTCTATGACTATCCCCTGGTGCCTCACGGGTAAGCCAGATTCGCCCCTGACCACTGAGGCCCTCTCATCCACCCACCTCACCTCGCCGCCCTTCGTCACGATTCGGTACTCCAAGTTGAACTCGTCTGCGCCCGCCTCGTCGTATTTCGATATACCAGAGGCGACAACAATCCTGTCGTCAGGGTGGACGATCCTGTCGAAATCACGCATCTGCGACATCAGTTCGGATGATATGTAACCGAACTGGGACACGTTGTTGCTGACGAACTGGATCTGTCTCACTCCCTTGTCCGAGTAGGTCCACTGGAAAACAACCGCTGGGCTGGCCGTCACTATCGACTCGAGCTCCTCCAGGCTGGACATCACGGTCCTCAAGGCGTCCTCGGCCATCTTGCGCTCGCTGACGTCCCTGATCATCCCGATGATCGCAGGCTTACCAAAATACTCGATGAGCCTCGCATTGACTTCGACCGGAAACTCCCGGCCATCCTTGGTCCTGTGCACGGTCTCGAAGAAACCTGCACCCTGACGCCTCATGCCATCCATCCTCTGCCGGGTCTTGTCTGCCTCCCGAGGAACGTCCACATCTGTGATGGACATGCCGATGAGTTCTCTTCTCGAGAACCCGGTCTGCTCGCTGGCGGCCTTGTTGACATCGAGTATGCATCCCTCGGCATCCGCGATGTAAATCGCATCGTTCGCGCCGTCGAACAGCGTCCTGTACTTGAGTTCGGATTCCACAAGCAGCCGGTCTGCTTTCTTCCGTTCCGAGATATCGCGGACAGTTGCGGAGAAACCGACAACTGCCCCTGAATCATTCCTCACGGGAGAGAGCGTGATCGAGACATCCACCCTGGACCCATCCTTTCTCAGCCTGACCGACTCGTAGTTGTCGACCTTCTCGCCGTTCCTCACACGGGCTCTGACCGATGCGACCTCCATCCGAACCTCGTCCGGCACGAGGAATTCTCCTTCTGCCCCGATGGCTTCTGCCGCAGAGTACCCGTACAAATCCGTCGCCGCTTGATTCCAGCTCGTAATCCTACCATCGAGATCCATCCCGTATATCGCATCGTGGGACGAATCGACGATCATCGCGAGGTCACGTATCCGTCTCTCCGCCAACTTCTGGTCTGTGATATCGAGCAGGACGCCCTGCCATCCGACCGCGACTCCATCCTTCTGAATTACTAGGGTGCGCTCGCTGATCCATCGTACCTCGCCGGAGCTCGTGAGGACCCGGTACTCGAGCCGCCACGAAGGTGGCCCACTCTCGTTGCCCCTCGCTACCTCGGCCCGCAGACGAGGGAGGTCATCCGGATACACGACGTCCATATACGAGACCCTGCCGGACAGGAAATCATCAGCGGAGTACCCCAGCTGGGACACGTTCGACGATATGTAGCCAACAGGCCAGCGTTCGCCGACTGTCCAGGTAGCGACAATGACCGGGCTCTGGTTGATGATGGAATCGAGTTCCTGGAGTTTGGATATGGCCTCACTGAGGGACTCCTGACTCCGCCTCTCGGAACTCCTGGCCTGCGCCAGATGCACAATCAACTTGGACAGGCTCGCGAACGATGCCGCGAGGTCGCCGCCCTTCTGCAGGTAGAAGTCGGCGCCACTGTTCAGGGCGTCTATCGCAACATCCTCTCGGTCTCTGCCCGTGACCATCACAAATGGGATGTCGTTGCCGGCAGATCTCAGGATCTTGAGCAGTTCCAGGCCCGTGGTCTCGGGCATGGAATAATCGGCCACGACGATATCGTAACGGCCCTTGCTCAGAAGGACCAAGGCCTCATCCGCGGACGCTGCGGAGGTCGTCTCGAACTGGCCCAGATGTCCAAGCATCTCCTTCGCGAGGAGATGGAAATCAGGGTCATCATCCACAAGAAGCACAGAAGCAGCTTCGGGCTGAGTCCTGCTGCTTCTGGCAGTCTGGATTGTCTTAGGTGTGGGTGAAGGCATCCGATAGCCCATATCAGGAGGTGCCGGCATCAATGTTGCGGGACGGGCACCTCCAAATGAGACGCTCAGAACAACATCACGAGCGTAGGTACGCTTGTGATCCGAGGGGGGTTTTCAGGGTTTGTGCCAGAGTCCGAGGAGTGAATCTATCTCCTGGCCAAGTGAGTGTAGTGACACTCCGGGCACTCGAGGACCTTCCCGTCGCCTTCGACGAGCTTCACGTGCCTCTTATGCTTCTCGCACTCAGGACACATGATGTCCTTCTCGGTCTTCCTGAAATAATCCAAGATTCCCATGTTTTCACCTGCCATGAGTATTCGCGAGGTCAGTATAAAACCTTATGACGTTGTGGTGCCAGAGGCTTCAGCCCCTGTGGACCGCGTCCACGATCCCCTTCAACCTCGCCTCGAACCCGCCGTTCTCCACAAGCGTCCCAGTGACCACTATGTCCGCACCCGCGGACACGAGAGGGGACACATGCCCGACATCAGTGATGCCTCCGCCGACGACTATCGGCATGCGCACGCTCGCCCTGACCGCCTTGACCATCTCTGGCGGCACAGGCATGGGGGCTCCCGAACCAGCCTCCAAATAGAACAGATCCATCCCGAACATCTCGGCACTGAGCGCATAGCCGACTGCGCGCGCTATGTCGGTCCTGCCAACCAGGTCAGCCTCGCCGACCTCTCCGACCTTCATGCCCGGCTCGACTATGACATAACCCATCGATATGGTCTCAATACCCAGCTTGCGGATGACGGGTGCGCCTCGCCAGTGCTCTCCCGTTATGTTCCTGACATTCCTAGAGTTGAGCATGCTCATGAAGTAGATCGCATCGCACTTCCGTGCAATGGCATTGGCGCCGGACGGGAAGTATATGACCGGGAGCTTGCAGGCCTTCTTGATCTGGTCGACGGTTGAATCCAGGTTGTCCTGCGTTATGCCAGTGGACCCGCCGACCATTATGGCGTCCGTGCCCACCTCGCAGGCTGTGCGTGCGATCCTCGCAGAGCCCTCGGGGGCCTGCTTCTCGGGGTCAATGAGTGTCATGTGGACCTTGTGTTGCCTGAGCGTGCCGAGAATGGAATCCTTGACTGTCAGAGTACGCCCCCCAGAAGGAAAGAGACCAAGGCGACGAGCATTGCCAGCTTAGCCACCTTCTGACCCTTTTTCGGGTCGGCGAAGTGAACCGTCGCACAGTATATAAATATTGCATCGGCGGCCGCGACCGCGGGCACGTACCATACAGACAAGAGGTCCAACAGATACGGCACCGGACTCAGCACGACTGCACCTATGAATGCGGCGGAGGCCGTGAATCCAGCGTTCCTGGCTCCCAACCGCATCGGGAGTGTGGTCCTCGAACCTTTATCACCTTCGATGTCCTGGACATCCTTGATGATCTCCCTGCCCAAGGTCGCCAGGAACGCAAGCGCCGCAAGTATCCAAGCGACATCCATGCTGTCCACGGCCGCCCCGCCAAACAGGAACAGTGCACCGGTGAGCCAGCTGATGGTCAGATTCCCTGCCAGGCCCTCAGCCTTCAGTAGAATCTCGTACGCGACCATGAAGAATATCGATGTGACCACGATCAGGAAGGACCACTGGTTGACGAACACGCTCGCAACCACAGTGCAAGAGAACAGCGCGACAGAGAGCACGAGTGCGCTCCTGGGCGAGACTGTCCCCAAGGGGATCGGCCTCTCAGGATGCGCGACCGTGTCCACCTCCCGGTCGAAGTAATCGTTGAGGGCATTGCCCGCGCCAGTGAACAAGACGACGATGAGCATCGATAGAACTACTTCGACTGTGTAGTCGAGCAAGCGCTCCGGACCGGCACAGATCAGAGCTGCGAGTAGCACGCCGAGCGCGCCCATGACGCAGTTGCCCAGCCTCAGCAGGCCAACGAAGCCGATGAGTGCATGTGTCCCGGGGTCTTGTGGCATCGGGATTGTCACAAGGTGCCCGGATATAAGACTTTTCTCCACATGCTGGCACACTCAAGACGTACAAAGACTTATGTAGTGACGCCTTGTTCGTGCAGACCGCAATGGCTTCAGAGACCCCGCCAGACGCATCAAAGGAAATCGAACTAGTCAAAGGCCTCGTAGCGAGGTACTTCCCTGTCTACGATGTCAAAGTGAACTATGACGTCGTCCAATTCTTCTGCAGGATCGACGAGACGACCCTCGAGGACAACTTCGAGCGGCTGAGGGAGGAGATGTCCCCGCACGGATACATCCCCATGGTCACCTACGACAAGGGTGAACACGTCATAATGGTGGGCAGGAAACCGCCTGCGAAGTACAAGAGCATCTACGTCAACCTCGCGATGCTCATCATAACGTTCTTGGCGATGATGTTCGCGGGGATCCTTGACTGGGGATCCTACGCCGATGTCCCAGAGAACGAGATGTTCTCTATCGAGAACATCCTCACCGGCATACTCGTATTCACCCTGCCCTTGATGGCCATCCTCGGAGTCCACGAGCTCGGCCACTTCTTCATGGCAAGGCGGAGGAAGGTCGCAGCCTCCCTCCCGTTCTTCATACCGTCCGTGCCCCCACTGGGCACCTTCGGGGCGTTCATCTCACTCCGTGACCCGATACCGAATCGCAAGAGCCTGCTGGAGATCGGCGTCGCGGGACCTCTCGCTGGACTCGCTCTCGCCATCCCGATAGGCATACTCGGCCTCATACTGACGAACATGGAAGCAAGACCGGTGCCCCTGGACATCGGTTCTGAAGGCCTGGTCAGGATATCGTTCCCGATGATCTATCTGTGGCTTGAGGAGCTCGTGCCCCTGCAGGGAGATTATCTACTGCACCCGACAGCGTTCGCCGCGTGGGTCGGATTCCTCGTCACCGCCCTCAACCTGCTACCAGCGGGCCAGCTCGACGGAGGACACATCGCGAGGGCGCTCCTGGGGCCGAACGCGAAGTACGCGAGCTGGGCGGCCATCGCAGCACTCATAGCACTGTCGTTCTACTACTGGTCCTGGCTCCTGTTCGCGATACTGATCCTGTTCCTCGGGGCCAAACATCCACCACCCCTCAACGACATAAACAAGCTCGACACGCGGAGGAAGATGGTCGGAGTGTTCGCTTTCGTCGTGCTCATCATCGCATTCGTCCCGGTCCCGATGACACCCGTATTGGCGGACTGCTCGTTCGAGATGACGTCGGTCGACGACACAGCCGTGACCGTTGTCCCAGGGCAACAGGTCGCTTTCGAGGTCCTAATCGCAAACACTGGGAACACCAGGGACAACATCACTTTCGAGAAGGTCTCCTCGCCGACGGGATGGATCGTCACATTCACGGAGGATGGCACCAACTACAGCGAGTCCCACAGCATGCTCATCGACGTGTCACAGGAGTCCGTCCTGACCGTGCTGGTCGAATCCTCAGGCGACTCTGCGCCAGGGAATGCTAGTGTCGTCATCGGCGGGGACTCAGTCTGTGCGACTGACGAGTTCACGGCAACGATGGCATTCAACTTCACGGTGGACCTCCCAGAGGTCGAGATGTGGGTCACCGATGACGGTCAGGAGGCGTCTCCTGGCTCCAGTGTCGTGTCCCACCTGGTCGTGAACAACACCGGGAGTGGGGACATCAACCTCAGCTTCGTCGTCACTGACCTTCCAGGTTATGTCGCCGTGGTCCTGTACGAGGAGGTCTCGGGCGTCAACTCCTCGGGTACCCTTGAGGTGACAGTGCCTGGTGACGGCGACGTCACCATCTCAGTCGAGGTCCTTGTGTGGTCATCGGCAGAGCCAGGCGAGAAGCTAGTGCCAATCGATGTGTTCTACCAAGACGTGTGGATCGGCTCCGCGGAAGTGACCGTGGTCGTCGTCTAGACACGCTCGAGCACGCAGAAGTTCCTGGTCAGGGATCTGTGCACCCAGAGTGGATGTGTCTCCAACAACCTGAAGCCCCTCGCGGCATCCAGTACTCCCGTGTCAGGCACCGCGATGGCGAGCCTGCAACCGCGCCCCAGCACGTCCGCGAAGGCCCTGAACGACCTCGCATACAACTCGTCCAGAGGCTCGCCGTTCGTGCTCGTGGAACGGCCGTACGGGGGATCGGTCGCGATTCCGTCCACCTCACCTACGACCATTTCGATGGCGCCCACGTCGCAGATGCGCGTTACCGCTGTAGCGCCCACGTGCTTCAGGTTCGCCATCGCGCCCTCGACCATCTTCTCGGAGAGGTCCGTTCCGATAGCCTTGAGACCCGCGAGATTAGTCTCCGCCAGTATCGCCCCGGTGCCGCAGAACGGGTCGAGCACGGTTCCGCCGTCCGGGACCTGCGTGAGGTTCACCAGGGCCCTTGCGAACTTCGGGTGGAGCGAGACCGGACAATGGAACGGGAGCCGCTTGTTCATCCTGCTCTCGAAGGATGCCCTGTCGATCGAGCCGATCAACCTGCCAGCGTGCACGCTCCTTGAGAAGACCAGCCTGACCTCAGACGCGGGAGAGTGGAGGTCCACGCCCTTGTCCTTCGCCAGAAGGCCACCTGCGCGTCGCGTCATCGCGGCCAGGTCGACGTCCTTATGCGCCTCGCCGATCCTCGTGGACCTGACCCTAACCGGCCCGGGCACGTCCGCCGCCTCCACGAGCGAATCGACGCCGCAGAGATCCGAAGAACCGAGCCATTCTGAGACCTTGTGACAGAGTCCCAGCCGCCCAAGTAGCGCATGCGGGTCGACGTCCGCATCTGTGATCAGTACGCCAGTATCCGAGCCGAGCTCCTTGGGAGAGCCACCCAGGGCGGCTATCGCGCTGAGGGCCTCCGACCTGGCCAATGACTCGCACTCCATCGAGAGCTCGAGCAGCAACTTCACGGACCCACGAGTCGCGGAGGGCGTCTTTAACCCTTCCGCTGCTCAGTCGCTTATGCCCGCCTCTGACACCTGGAAGACCGCCTCGGCCTCGGGCAGGTTCGGCGAGTCTATGAGCCTCGCAATCCTCTTTCCGCCCTTGCTCTTCCTGAGGTATATCCTGAAAGTCGCCGTGTGGCCGACTATGTGGCCCCCGATCGGCCTCGTCGGGTCCCCGAAGAAGGCATCCGGCTTCGCAGCAACCTGGTTCGTCACAGCGATGACCGCATTGTTCAGGTCGCCGAACCTGAGCAGGTCGTGCATGTGCTTGTTGAGCATCTGTTGCCTTTCGGCCAGGGCTCCTCTGCCGATGTACTCCGCCCTGAAATGAGCGGTGAGTGAGTCCACGACGAGCATCCTGACCGGGTACTCCTTGGCGAGCTCGGTCGCCTTGTCCACGAGCAGGGTCTGGTGGTGGCTGTTGAACGCCCTCGCGACATGTATCTTCTTCAGGATCTCGTCCGGGTCGAGCTCGAGCGCCTCGGACATCTGCACTATCCTCTCAGGCCTGAAGGTCTGCTCGGTGTCTATGATCATCGTGTGCCCTTCGAGCCCGCCCTCGTCGAACGGCCTCGTGCAGTTGACCGCGAGCTGATGGCACAGCTGCGTCTTGCCAGAACCGAACTCGCCGAAGAACTCCGTAATGGCCCGCGACTCGAACCCTCCGCCCATGAGCTCGTCCAGGGACTTGGACCCAGACCCGAGCTTGGCGATGGTCTTTCTGCGCTCCAGGAGGATGTCCCCCGTCTCGAAACCACCCACATCGGCTGCCTTCTTGGCGGCCGCGATGAGCTTCGCAGCGGTCGATTCGCCCACCTCAGCGAGCTCCGCCAGGTTCTTGGGAGAATCCACTGCGATCATCATGATGTCGTTGTACCCCGCTTCCTTCAGCTTCTCTAGGATCGCGGGCCCGACGCCTGGGAGCTTAGCAATCTCCTCCTCTGACATAGACACACTGCACCTTGCGTGTCTCAAGAGCCCGAGCCGCGAATATAAGGGTATGGATTAGAGGTACGCGAAAGTGGTGCGACCACAGGCGTGAGGGTGGCTGAGTCCTCACCAAAAGGTATTAAATAGGCCCAGCTCTTCGAGGGCCAGAATGGCTAAGAAGAGAAGGAAGGACAAGGACGAGAAGGAGGACTACGAGTTCACACCTCCCGAGTTCGACGAGAAGGAGTTCTTGCTGAAAGAGCTCAGGGACACGAAGACGGTCCTGCTGACCGTGGGTTACGCGGCCCTTTTCGGCATCGTCGCTGGCGTACTCTCTAACCTCGACCAGGACATGGCCCCTGTCGGTTTCGCCCTTGTCATCGGCGGGCTCGTCTCGCTCAAGTACTTCTACCCATTCATCAAGGTCGACATCTCCCAGTTCCAGAAGAAGAATTGGGCGGGGAATGTCGCATGGTTCTTCTTCACATTCCTGGCGGTCTGGGTACTCATGTTCAACTTCCCCATCGCCGACCATGCCAACCCGTCCGTGACGGAAGTGACGATCTGGGTCGACAGCGGAACGAACGTCACTGCCATTGATTACGAGTATGTCGACTCCGTCGGGGGGTACGTGTGGGTCCCGAGATGGGGTGAGTCCCTGGACTCGGTCATCCACGCATCCGCGTCCTACACCGTGAACATCACGGCCAAGGTTGCCGATAACGGCGAACTATCGACGGCACTCGTGTCTGTGGACGGAGGGGAGAACTTCGTCGGCATGACGCTCGAGGAGGACCACAGATACGGTTACTCGTTGACCGGCGACCAGATATTGTCCAGCAGCTTCACCTTCGAGATACGGGCAGCTGACGACGCGGGACACGTGACGGTCTTCACGCCCGCGAGCGCGATCCCGGTCTCCGCCTGAGGCTCATCTCTCCCAAGGGACCCTGTCGTCGAAGTGCTTCGCCAGGGCCATCAAGTGTTCCTTCCCCAGCATGTCCGGGCCCGTGAGCACCGAGAACTCGCCTACCTTCTTGACATCCTTCCCGAGGCTCAGGCTGTGCATCTCCTTTCTGAGGAGCTCGTCCCCTCGGGTCACATCCCTCTTGGCGATGACGTACCACCGTCCCCTCTCCACGAACGGAGGGGAGAGGCCCTTCTTCCGCCACTTGGCCAGGAACTCCTTCGCGTTCTCCGACTTCTCGGGCGGCCCCCTGTGCTTCCTCTCGTCCGGGAGGGTGAGTGACGCGAGTTCGATGACCAGGTGGGCGAGTCCGTCCACCTCGATGCTGGTGCGTTCCACCTCGAACTCCTGTCTTTCGAGGAGTGCCACGGCCGCCGACATGGATTTCCTGAGCTGAGGATACACCACGTCGTCGATCAGGTCGATCTTCGGGAATGACACGGACACGATGTTCCCCAGCCTCTCGCCCGCGAGCTCCTTGACCTTCGAGGGAGGCCATGGCGCCCTCTCAACGGGGAAGAAGAACTTCTCCGACGGCGACCCGATGTACTCACGCGAGGCCCGTATGAGGAGCAGCAGGCTCGCCAGCGACACCGCGGACGCGACGTTCCTCGATGTGTCCACAGGGTCGATGAACGTGATGGGTTCGGAGAACTCCTTGCCCTCATGGCCTGGCAGTTGGATGTGCTCGCCCCTCTTCCACTGCGACGCGGCCTGGAGGACGGAGCCGAATGTGCCGAAACGCATGACCAGGAGCTCGCACAGATAGCCCGAGAAGCCCTGTACCTTGGCCTCTGCACCATAGCATCCGATGCCCTTCATGAATCGCTTAAGCAGGCGCACCTGGTCCGCCTGGCCCTTGCCCAGGTTCTCCTTCACGAACCTGGTATGGAACGGGGTCCTGTCGACCGCGCTCATCTTGCTCCTCGTGTCCCTGACCTTGAAGCAAGGCACCAGGTCGACCTGGAAGCCCTCGAAATCCCCTCTGACATAGGGGTGTTGGGCGTAGTGCTCCCTGCCCCCGAGCACGGTCCTGCCGATCGCGAGGCCCTTCTCCTTCAGCGTCTCGAGCGATGTGCTCTCGGAGAACAGCATGAACAGATCTATGTCCGGGTCCCTCAGATGGGTACCCTTGGCGACAGACCCCACAAGCATCAGCTCGATGTGCGCGTCCAGACGCCTGGCCTCGCGGGTGACGAGGGGTTCCAGCTCGTGGACGGCATCCATGACCTTCGCGTCCTGAGCCTTGGTCGGCTTGACCTTCTTTAGAACAGCGTCCTCAACGGACATCGGGTACATGGATTAGGCCCGGAGGTAATAAATGCAGGCGCCCGGACGAGCCCTGAAGAACTTGCGGCGAATGTCGGAGTCGCGCCGCGTGCGCAATGACGCGCACGCGCACGCAGTCATGATAAAGGAGAGTTAAGGTGTCTTTCGGTTGGTGTGGTGGGGATTGTCAAAATCTCTGCTTAGGAGGAAAGTTGAGCCACCAACCTAAGACACCAATTGATGCCCAGTCAGCTCGTGCTATAATATGATTTCTGGGATACCTGCCAGCGTGGTACGAGTGCCCCTCCGGCCGAAGGCCGGAGTAGCTACAGGCCGTCCCTGATCGTGGACGACTGGATATTTGAGGATGCCAGCGTGTCCTCGAGGTCCTGGAGGAAGACGTCGTCTATCTCCGAGAGGCTTACGAGTTCCGTATGCCCACCTCCGATATACAGCACTACGAGGATTCTCCCGTTCGAATATAATTCGGCGAATCCGAAATCTGCGGATGGGGACCACATGTTCCTCTTGAAGGAGAGGGAGCACGCATCGCCAAGGCCTTCGAACAGGCGACTGAGCTCGGTCGGGGCCTCGCGCGTGCGCACTATGGCAAGGGACATCCTCTTGTCCCGGCAGTAGTCGCACACCCTTGAGAGGTCCTCTCTGCTCAGCTCCGCGGCCATCGGACGCGGCTATCCCCGACGGGTTAGTTAACCGTTGCGCAGTGGCCGTGGTACTTGGCAGCATGGAATCTTTATTACCTGACATGTTGATTCGACCTCAGTCAGGGATGGGAGACATGTGTTCTGAGAAGGATTGCCAGATATTCCGTGGCATGATAACCGCATGCGACATGTGCGCAAAATACCCGAAGGGCTCGGCTTCGAGGCAGTTGTCCACGATGGACGGACCAAGGCCACCTCAGCCCCTCGCCGCTACTTGTCCTGGGCCACCCTCAGCCTGTCGCTGACCTCGATGCCGTCCTTCTCGAAATCGAGGGCCATGTAGTCGCGCGCTGCGACGGTCCTGACCCCCGAGCTCTCCTCGATCCACTTGGCCTGGGTCTCAGGGTTCTCCTGGATCACGCGCATGCCGAAGTGCGTGATGACTGCCAGTTCTGGCTTGACCTTCTCGACGAGGTAGCCAGCGTCCTCAGTGCACAGATGATGCGGGATGCGCTGGCCCAACGGCCTCGTGACGCAGGCGATCAGGATCCTGCACTTCTTATGGGCCTTGATGACCTGCTCCAGGAGTTGAGTGTCCGAGACGTACGAGAGCATCCCGCCTGACGTCTGTATCCTGAAGCCCACTGATGTGGTGTCCGAGTGAGCCGACGGGGTGGCCCACACCTCGAGGGGCTTCATCGTGACCTTCGAGAAGGGTTCCATGACCTTCACGTACTTCGGCTTCGCCTGATGGTACTTCGATATGGCGGGACCGTAGCCGTCGTCCCCTTCGATGACGCTCTTGCTGCCTATGAGCAGGCCCTGTTTCCTGGTGCCCCCCTCGGTCATGGCCTCTATGAGTATCTCGGCGTCCATGTAGTGGTCCGGATGACAGTGCGACACGAGGATCGCATTGGTCTTCAGGGGGTCGATACCTATAGCGCGCATCCTGACGAGCGCCCCTGGGCCGGGGTCGATGTGCAGGTTCCTCTCATCCTCCACATATATGCCACCCGTCGCGCGCGCCTGGTAGATGGTGGCGAACCGGCCTCCACCAGTCCCGAGAAAAGTTATCCTGACCATGGGTCGACAAACCTTAATGCTTGGTCCCTTTAATACCCTTCCGAAGCCAGAGGGGTGTGCCCGCCTGTCCTCGACACTGATCAAGAACGGCCTTGTCGTGACACAGAACGCCAAGAGGGAAGTCCTGAGAGCAGACGTGCTCGTCAACGGCACCAGGATAGAACAGGTAGGGCAGGTCGAACGGGATGCCGATGACGTCGTTGACGCCTCTGGGTGCATCGTCATGCCGGGACTCATAAACTGCCACTCGCACGTCTCGATGGCGGTCATGAGGAGCGTCGCGGACGATGTGAGGCTCGAGGGGTTCCTGGAACGGACGTTCGCGATAGACTCGAAGCGGACGACAGAGGACATCGCCGCCGGGGCCGCCCTGGGATGCCTGGAGATGGCCAGGACCGGTACGACGACCTTCCTGGACCTTTACTACGCGCAGGATGTCATAGCGAAGAGCGTCGAGCAGGTCGGCCTCAGAGGTTATCTCGGCTGGGCGGTCCTGGACCAGGAGTTCACGACCCAGAAGGGAGACCCTGTCAAGAACTGCGAGAAGTTCATCATGGCCCACAAGGGGAGGACGCTCGTCAAGCCCGTGGTCGCCCCCCAGGGGGTATACGTGTGTTCCGACGAGACCTTCCGCAGGGCCAGAGAGCTGGCGAAGAGGGAGGCGACGTTCTGCCATTACCACCTGTCCGAGACGAGGTACGAGGTCTACGAGTTCCAGAGGAAGACCGGCCAGAGGCCCGTCGAGCACCTTGCGGAGACGGGGTTCCTGTCGAAGGGGGACATCGCCGCGCACGGCGTCTGGCTCACGATCAACGAGGTCCGCATGCTCGCGAAGGCGGGGGTGTCCGTCGCCCACTGCCCCACGAGCAACATGAAGCTCGCGAGCGGCGGGTTCGCGCCGCTGCCGGAGATGTTCGCGAACGGGGTCACGGTCTGCCTCGGCACGGACGGAGCCTCGTCCAACAACTCCCTTGACATGTTCCTGGAGATGAAGTTCGCCTCTCTGATGCACAAGGCCCACAGATGGGACGCCACGGTTGTGCCGGCTCAGAAGGCGCTCGACATGGCCACGGTGGATGCCGCGGCCGCGTTGGGAGCGTCGAAGGACTTCGGGTCCGTAGAGCCAGGCAAGAAGGCGGACATCGTGGTGGTGGACTGCGGCATCCCCGGGATGACCCCGACGACCAGGGAGAACGCGGTCTCCAACCTCGTCTACGCATCCCCCAGCCAGGCCGTGAGGGACACCATGGTCGACGGCAGGTTCGTGCTCCGCGACCGGAAGTTCGTGACGGTCGACGAGGGCAGGGTCCTCGCCGACGCCAGGGACAAGGCCGCCGCTCTGCTCGCGAGATGCTGATGAAAAGCGCGTAAGTGGTTTGAGGGGTTTCCGAGACGGCCTAGGACTTGTCCAGCCTCGATGTCATCTTGTCCTTCTTGGCCAGCTCGGCGATCTGTTCCGCCTCGATCTTCTCCTTGGCCATGAGGTCCTCGACGGCCTTCATCTCCCTCCGGAGCTCCTCCGGCTTCGGGATCGGCCCCAGGACATCGTCCGCCTTGCCGACGGACCGCTCTATTTCCGCGATGTTCGAGACCTCCCTCTGAGGAGTCTGCCTGCCGATGCCCAGGTACTCGGATGCGCCCTCGACGAGCCTCGTCAGCTCGAACGGGAATATGATCTTGGTCGCCTGGCCGTTGCCCACGGCCTTGAGCGTGTCCAGGGACAGGACCGTGAGTGCCTTCGAGTCGAGCGGCGCCGCGCCCACGGAGATTACGCGCAGCTTCTGCGCCTCACCCTGGGCCTCGAGTATGATGGCGAGCCTCAGGCCCTCGGCCTCCAATATCTTGGCCTGCCTCAAGCCCTCAGCCTGCAATATGCGGGACTGCTTGTCGCCCTCGGCGTTCAGGATCGAGGCCCTCTTCTGACCGTCCGCCTTGAGGATTGCGGCCCTCCTCAGCCTCTCGGCCGAGGTCTGCTCCTCCATGGCGTCCTTGACCTTGCCCGCGGGGTCGACCTCCCTGATCTCGACCGCCTCGACCTTCACGCCCCACTTGTCCGTCGCCTCGTCGAGCACGTCCCTCAGGTGCAGGTTGATCTTCTCCCTGTTGGACAGTATCTCGTCGAGCTCCATGTCGCCGATGATGGACCTCAGGGTGGTCTGCGCGAGGTATATCGTGGCGGTGCGGTAGTTCGTGACCTCGAAGAACGCCTTCTTCGGGTCTATGACCTTGATGTATATGATGGCGTCCACATTCGTGGGGGAGTTGTCCTTCGTGATGACCTCCTGCCTCGGGACGTCCATGACCTGGGTACGCAGGTCGATCTTGATGACCTCGTTTATGAGCGGCCGGCACATGTTGAAGCCTGGGTCCAGCAGCTTCATGAACCGGCCCAGGCTCATGTATATGCCCTGCTCGTAGGGGCGGACGATCTTGATACCCGTCGTCATTATCGCGATCGCCGCGATTATCACGAGTATCATCAGCGCGACTATTCCTGCATCAGCCATTCCACTCCTCCTCCTCCAATATTCTCATCTGTTCACTTCGGGCCGCCCTCAGGCAGCTCCTCGACGACGACATGCACGCCTTCGCTCGACTTGACGACGACCTTCTTACCAGCGGGAATCGGGACAGTCGAGGTCGCGCTCCACGTGTCGTTGGATATCCTGACCTTGCCCTTCATGCTGTTGGGCAGCACCTCTCTCTCGACAATACCCTTCATTCCCACCAGGGAGCTACCAACCGTAGTCTCAGGAGGGACGGGCGGGGCGAGCTTCTGGTACATCTTGATAGTCACGACGAGCATCGGCACGAGCACTACCACAGCGGTGACGGGCGCGTACCATGTCAGCAGCCAGTCTGGATAGACCAGGCCGATGCCACCAAGGACCAGCAGGACCGTAGCGGGAACGATGATGAATGACCCCGGGGACGCCGCCTCCGCAAGTAGCATGAGAATGCCTATGATGACGAAGGCCAACGCCAAATCCAGACCCAGAGCCATATTTGACGCAACAAGCTTGTTCGTATATTAGGTTTATGTCGGAAGGCCCGGACCTGGTACATCCTGGAACGATAGGCGATGCGTGGTCCATTTCCCCCGACCGCGACTCACCTGAGCCTCATCCTAGCGATGTGGTAGCACCAGAGCCCGTGTCTCGCGAGGGCATCGTTCGTGTTCTGGACCGTGACGCGCTGCGGCTCGGTCCTGTACCTCAGCACTTCCTCGATGGGGTACCCCACGTAGTCGGAGAGCTTCAGAAGTCGCTCGTATGGGAACGGCTGTTCGCCGACGAGTATCTGCCGGACGCTCCACCCCGGGTGGATCCGAGACCGATACCCCATCTCCCGTGCGAGCCTGTTTATGCTCCCCGCCTTCTCTATGCCCGTCTTGATGAACTGCACCCGGAACGCAGACGCTATCCAAATCCGGGTGTCAGCGTTATGAGCCCTGTTCCCGTACCTGCTACCGTACCCTTCTCCGGAGCTCATATGAGGGGGTCTATTGTAAGCATTCGTTATATATTCCTTGCTAGGAAGTGTCACATTCTTAGAGGTATGTACCAGTCACATGACACGGATGATTGGTACAACCTCCGAACAGTTGGATTCTTTATCAATAATGATACGATTACCCTTGACGGTGTGGACATGACTGTTTTCACAGGCAGCGTGGGACTCATGACATCCGCCAAGGACGACATCATCGATGTGACGGATAGGGTCCAGAAGGTCGTCTCCGACTCGGGCGTGATCGCCGGGCTCGCATGCGTGTTCGTCGTCGGCTCCACCGCAGCCGTCACGACGGTGGAACACGAGCCCGGGCTCGTCGCTGACATGAGGGGCGCCATGGACCGGCTGTACCCGAAGGACCTGGACTACGAACACCATAGGCGATGGGGGGACGGGAACGGGCACTCGCACGTGAGGGCCTCGTTCATAGGACCTTCGCTCACGGTCCCGGTCGTTGACGGGGAGCTCGTGCTCGGGACCTGGCAGCAGATCGTGTTCCTGGAGCTGGACGTGAGGCCTCGGTCCAGGGAACTCACGGTCCAGGTCGTCGGGGAGCCCTGAACCAGCACCGCGGGTCATGGGACAAGCATATTATACGAGAGGTCGTTGGCCTGCCAATGCCAATCGATTGCGAATTCCTGGGAGGAGGGCACGAGGTCGGAAGGCTCGCCATACTCGTGAAGACCGGCAAGGCCAAGGTGCTCTTCGACTACGGTATGTCCGCCACGGACCCGCCGAAGTATCCGGCGCCAGCGCCTCCGATAGATATGATGTTCCTCACGCACTCACACCTGGACCACTGCGGCATGATCCCTTGGGTGACCGCGAGGCACGATATAGATGTCATAGCGACGACCACAAGCAAGAAGGTCGGCTCGATCCTGATGGAGGACAGCATCAAGGTCGCCGCATCCGAGGGCTATCCCGAGATGTACGGGAAGACGGATGTCAAGCAGGCCCTGGGCAGGTTCCGGGACATCGAGTTCGGGGACACGGTCCCGGTCCAGGACATGCAGGTCCGGACGCACTCCGCGGGACACATCCCGGGGGCGACCATGTACGAGCTCGTGGGCAAGAGGACCACGCTCGTCACGGGGGACCTGCACACGCTCGACACTCGCCTGGTGGCAGGTGCCAAGCCCGTGAAGTGCGACAACCTGATCATGGAATCCACCTACTCCGGCAGGAACCATCCTGACCGGCTCAAGACGGAGTACGAGTTCCTGAAGAAGGTCCACGAGGTCGTGGACCGGGGCGGGAAGGCCATCGTGCCCGCCTTCGCGGTCGGGAGGACCCAGGAGATACTCCTTCTGCTCAAGGACAGCAAGCTCGACTACTGGCACGACGGCATGGGCAAGTCGGTGAACAAGATATACCTCGAAGAGCCGCAGCATCTGCGCTCCGCGAAGAGGCTCCGACAGGCCGTCTCGAGGGGCAGGGAGGTCAAGAACTTCCAGGCGCGCCAGAGGGCCCATGACGGTGAGGTCATCGTGACGACCAGCGGAATGCTGGACGGCGGCCCGGTCGTGAGCTACATCGAGGCGGCCAGAGAAGACCCCAAGAACGCCATCCTCATGACAGGGTACCAAGTCGAGGGAAGCAACGGCCGGAAGCTCCTGGACACGGGCACGATGGAGTTCCACGGGGTCGTGGAGAAGGTCGAGTGCGAGGTCCTGAAGTTCGACTTCTCGGCCCACGCTGGCCATGACGACCTCGTCGCGTTCGCCAAGGGGTGCTCTCCCCAGAAGATCGTGCTCTGCCACGGGGACCACAGAGAGCCGCTGGCCGAGGAACTCCGCAAAGAGGGTTTCGAAGTGCTCCTCCCCATGAACGGGGAGAAGTTCGTGCTCTGACGCGGGATATCATTATTAGGGCAAACGCGCTCTTTCCAAGCGCATGCGCTCGAAGATACACGAATACCTCAGAGAGGACATCGGCTCAGGTGACATCACATCGGAGCTCCTCGTATCCCCCGACCAGAAGGCCAGGGGCAGGATCATAGCGAAGGAGCGGTGCGTCCTTGCAGGGGCCGCTGAGGCGTCCGAGGTGTTCAAGGAGCTCGGGGCGAGGGCGGTCATGAGGCGCAAGGACGGCGCGTCCGTGAAGAAGGGGGACTTCATCCTGGGGGTCTCCGGGCCCGCGAGATCCCTCCTGGCGGGCGAGAGGCTCGCGCTGAACTTCCTGATGAGGATGAGCGGCATCGCGACGGTCACGAGCGACATGGTCGACAAGTGCAGGGAGGTCAACCCCCATGTCAGGGTCGCGGCCACGAGGAAGACCGTCCCCGGGTTCAGGGAGTTCGAGAAGAAGGCCGTGGTGCTCGGTGGAGGCGACCCGCACAGGTTCGGGCTGGACGACGCGATCCTCATCAAGGACAACCACATCAATGTCGCGGGGAGCGTGCACGAAGCCCTCAAGAGGGCCAAGAGGTCCAGCTTCACGAAGAAGATAGAGATAGAGGTCGAGTGCGAGAAGGACGCGTTCGCCGCGCTCGAGGCTGGCGCGGACATCATCATGCTCGACAACTTCGGTCCTGGAGAGGCGAGGGAGCTCTACTCGAAGCTCAAGGAGAGGTGCCCGGACATCTTGGTCGAGGTGTCAGGAGGCATCACGCCGGAGAACATCGCCAGATACGCGGACGCGGCGGACATCATATCGGTCGGGTGGATCACGCACTCGGTGCGCTCAGTGGACTTCTCGATGTCCATCGAGAGGGCGTGACGGCCCCACAGATATTTCTACGGGCCGGCCGCTCCATATGTCGAAAGGATGAGGGCAGAACAGGCATGGGGCGCGTTCACGCTCGTGTTCGTGCTCGGCACCATCGCGGTCGCCGCGACACTCGTCAGCCTGGGCCACGATTCTTACCAGATAGGTGCGTTCGCCGTCATCGCCATCATGGTCTACCTGTACGTCATGTACAAGAGGTATCACATCGAGCTCGTGACCGAGGGGGACATCGCGCTTTTCACAGACCCCGACGACCTGAGGATACTGTGCGAGATCTATGGCCTCGGCGGCTCGGGCAGGGCGTACATAGACAGGCAGAGGCTGAAGGACTTCGTGCGGGCTCATCCCGAACGGTCGTTCGTCTGGGTGGCCCCGAAGTCCGTGCGGACGGTCGGGTCCGCGCTGGCGATCCCGGCGCCAGGGCAACAGGAGGAACTGACCGTGCCTGGCCTTGTCAAGAGGCTCCTCTCCGACACGCCCTCGGAGAGCTCCATGAGAGGCCCGCTCATAGGAGGAGCGAAGAGGTCCTCTGAGCGGCTCGCGTCGATCGGGGAGTGCCCGGTCTGTGAATCCGCCCTGGAGAAACCTCATAGTGTGTGCCCAGAGTGCGGGGCAGACCTGGAATTCTACGTGGTCCTGGCAGACTCGCGGCTCGGCCGGCGCCTCATATCAGAGAAGACGGTGGAGAGGAAGAGGAAGCTCAGATATACCGTCGAGTAGATGCCGGGACAAGAGTGATTCCCTTGATAGAAGGCCAGAAGTGCGAGATATGCGGCAAGCCCGCCAAGAGGTTCCTGTTCGCGGCCTTCGTGTGCGACGACGAGGCGTGTATCGAGAAGGCCAGGGAGCGCAGGGGAGGCCCAGGCGGGCACAAGAAGCTGAAGATCCTCGACGAGATGTAGCCGCGGGACACGCCTGGGCAGCTCCCGGCAAGGTTTAATCCCGGCATCGTTTTTCCCCGCCATATGTCTAGGAAGGCGTTCGCGGGCCTGTTCATCATCGAGACGATGCTCGCGTTCGGCAACACTTTCGCTGCCTCCTTCAACATGATCTACCTGTACAATGAGCTCCACATGCCCATCTGGGCAGGGCCGACGTACCTCGTGATAGGGTTCGGGATCGCCATCATCGTCAGCCTCTGGATGTCCTGGAAGCCGCACATCGACCCGAGGAACGCCATGGTGTTCGGGCTCGCGTGCCTGGTGGTCGAGTACTCGATGTTCCTGCTGGTGGACGATGGCTGGATCATCGGGATCGGCGTGGGGATAGCGTTCGGCCTATGGTACCCGTTCTTCTGGACGCCATTCAACGTGCTCATGGCGCAGATGACGCAGAAGACGGACAGGGGAGTGAAGTACGGGGCGTTCTTCTTCGTCTGGCCACTCGCGGCGTTCTTCGCGCCCTTCCTGGGAGGGCTCGTGATCGGGTTCATGAACTACATGATCCTGTTCGCGATAGGTATCGTGATCATAGTCGCGACGGCGCTCATGGTGGTCGCGTACAGGAACTACATACCCAAGGACCAGGTCATGCGCATCACGCTAGACGGCATAGGGAAGAGGAACGTGATAGCGTTGCTCGGCGAGGGAGGGTTCGAGGGGGTGTTCTGGGTCGACGTGACGCTCGTGGCGTACATGTTCTCCCAGGACGAGGTATCCCTCGGCGTGCTCTTCTCCCTGTTCGGCCTGAGCGCGGGGCTCATGGGCATCATACTGGGGAAGGTCTCGGACAGGATACAGAACCGCAGCCTCTTCCTGAAAATCAGCGCGATCGGCTCGATACCGTGCATCATTCTGATCTGGATGTCGGGCACGATGGAAGAATACGCGCTGTCGAACGGGCTGCTGGAGTTCGCGTCGTTCGTCCTACCCGTGTTCCTGTTCGCGATCCTCACCGACACCATGGAGGAGAAGAAGAACGACTCGGTCCTGACGAGGGAGTACGTGCTGGACATCGGGAGGACCTCAGGCATCGCTGCCCTCATGGTCATGCTGTACCTGGGCGCGACGCCTCAGGAGTGCTTCCTATTGGCCATCCCGTTCCTTCTCATGGTGGTCGCCGCCTCCGAGAGGGGCAAGGCGGCTCTCGTGACCGTCGCGCGCGACACGCTCGCGCTCACAAAGAGGTCCTCAGCAGCTCCATCAGGTCCGTCATCCTCAACTTCGAACCCTTCGCGTCGATCGTCGCCTTGAGGCTCTGGTAGCAGAACGGGCACGAGGTCGTCAGGATGCCCGCGCCCGTCCGCTCCGCGTCCTCGACCCTCAGCGTGGATATCTTGCCCGCGAGGTCGGGGAAGGCCGTCTTGACGCCCCCGCCTGCGCCGCAGCACCGGGCGTCCTCCCTGTTCCTCTCCATCTCGACGACCTTGAGTCCGGGTATCGATTCCAATATCCGCCTCGGCTCATCGTAGAGGCCGTTGTGCCGTCCCAGGTGGCATGGGTCGTGGAACGTGACAGTGCCCTCGACCCTCTTGGTCGGCACGAGTCTCCCTGACCTCAGCAGCTCATCCACAAGGGTCGTGATGTGCACGACCTTCGCGGGGAGCTTGCCGAACCTCGGATAGTCCTGCCTGAGGGTCTTGTAGCAGCCAGCGCAGCTAGTCAATATCATCGATGGCGCGGCCCGCTCGAACCGTGCGATGTTACCTTCCGCCATCTTCCTCACCTGCTCGCGCAGGCCGGTCCTGAGCATCGTGGAACCGCAACAACCCTCCTCGTTGCCCAGAGTGCCGAAGTCGATCCCCGCCTTGGACAGCACGGTGGCCGTGTCGAGGGCCATGTTCCGGATGTTGGGGTCGTACGCGGCCGTGCACCCGACGAAGTAGAGCACATCGCTGCGCTCCTTGAGCGCATCTTTGACCCTGATATCCTTATCGAGCTTCCTGACCCACCTGGACCGTTGGGTCCGAGGCTGCATCCAGGGATTGTCGTAGTTCTCGACGCTCTTGACTATCTGCTGGTGCTCCGGCATCGGACCGAGGCCGTTCGATACGAGGAACTCGCGCATGTTCTCCCACATCTCAATCGTGTCGAGGTGGGCAGGGCATACCGCCTTGCACTGGCCGCATATCGTGCACTCGTACGCGCGCTTCGCCAACTCCGTGAGGTCCGCATCAGACGGATGCTTCGGGCCCAGCAGCCGCGCCCTCAGGCCATATTGACCCTTGTAGAACTCCCTGAGCCGGATTATCTTCCCCCTCGGGGTGACGAGCTCGACATCCTGGGCCTCGCCACCCGTGGGGCACGTGACGGTACACTCCCCGCACCGCGTGCACGCGTCGAACCGCACGAGTGCGAGGACATCGAGCTTGGAGATGTCCAGCGTCTTCATCCGCGCACCTCCTTGGATATCATTTCCTCGAGCTCGATCGCGATCGGCGTCGCGACCATGTGGAACAGTCTGCTGAACGGGATGTACGCGATGAGCAGGGCGCTCATGACCCCGTGAACGAGCCACGCAGCGTCGTACCAGTCACCCGAAGACACGGGGAGCACGAGCGAGATGGCGTATCCGAGGAAGGAGTATTCGATGTCCTGCGTGTGCCCCGGGATGCCTCCCGCGACACCCATCCCCTCGAGTATGAATCCTCCGAGGACGACTGCCAGCAAGAACAGGATCGAGGCGGCGTCTGGCAGCTCCGTCCTGACCATCTTGGGCCTCAGGACGAACCTGCGCACGGCCGCGATGATCAGGCCGATGAGCATCATGACGCCCGCGAGCTCGAACCCGAAGTCCCTGACCCACAGCTTGGCCCAGCCTCCCTCATCGATCATGGGTCCATATTCCAGGATGTCCATGGAGAGAGTGACGAGGAGGTCGAACGCGAACATGAGGAGGAAACCGCCGAGTATCATGATATGCATGAACCATCTGGACGTGCTTCTCCCCTTGAGCTTGGCAAGGTATATGGCGTCCCTGAGGAAGACCGCCAGAGCCTTGGCGAACATCCGGCTCAGCATGAGTCTCATGGCCTTCCAGACGAGTCCTAGGAGTCGTCTCTCAGGGCTCGTGACGAGGCCTTTTCCACGCATCCAGAAGAGGATGTTGTACAACGTCCCCAGAAGGAATATCGCGACGCAGATGACGACTATCACAAGGAAAGCATACAGGTAGGTTCTGTCGCGCACGTAGACCGTGTCGTATGGCAGCACCAGTATGATGGCGGAGACGAGCAGGACGGCAAGGAAGAACGGGACGTACAGCCACGCCCTCTCGCTCAGGTACCTGCTCTCAGGCATGTCTGCTCGAATGAGGATGGGTCAGTATAAAATCATCCCTTCATGGTCTCGAAGTAGCTGTTCACGCAGAGCCTGGCCGCCTCGATGAGTCTCGCTGGTGCTGAATCTGAGTCCGCCGCCCTATGCGGACCCAGGGTCAGGATGTCTTCGCGGGCATCCTCCAGGAGGGACACGACGGCCTGGACCGTGTCCCGATCCATGATGTCCTTCCGCTTGTCGATCGCCTGCACCAGCTCCAACAGCCTTCCGCCGTCCCAGAGCTTCGCACCGACCAGGAATGACTCCCGCTCCATGCCCAGGATCGCCACCTTGAGGTCCGCCAATGACCTGTCGACCGCGCCATCACGCCTTCGCACGCGCGCACGCGTCCCATCAATCCTTCCGCGGTGTACCCCTGAGAGATTAACGAACACAGAATTCGCTTCGGGATATCCGAGGTGCTCAAGGTGCGGGCCCGCGAGTATCATCGTCCCGTCTCCGACAACGACGGACACCACTGCGGGAGCTCCGAGCATCATGGCCTCCGCTCTGCCACGGTCGGCCTGGAACGAGGTCTTCTCCGTGAACGACGAGTACCTGAACTCCACGCGGTCTGATCCCGGCTCCTGGAACACGGGCCCGCCGAATATCGGCGCTGTGAAAGAATGAGTCCCGCCTGCGACCACTACATCGCCCCTGACGGGATGGACGATGCTGCATGAACCGTACCTGACCCCGGTCCTCGGGGACGACTCGACGGACTCATCGGGGGGGAGAGCGAGGTTCCTTATCCTCGTGGTCGACAGGTTGAACCTGTCGAATGGTTCCACTCTTGATGGGAGGGGGAGATATGCGCCCGCGCACGTGCCGAAATATCGGCCGCCGTTACGGACATGTCCCTCGATCGCCGCGAACCCATGAGTCGACAGGGACGATGCGATCTCGAACCCGTCGCCTCCGGAGATGATCACAAGAGACGAATCCTCGTCGAGCGCGCTGACGAGCCTGTTGGCGTCTACGAACTCGGTGTCGAAGACCCCCTCGGACTCGAGCAGGTCCGCCATCCAGACCCAGGAGTGGGACGAGCCCTTGCCGGCGTATACGAGCACCTTCCCGGAACGCATGCATCCAGGCCAAGGGTGACGCTCGGCAATAAATCCCACCTTTCGTATGCTGGCCGTGCGGAGACAGGATAGAAAGGGTTATAGAACCCCTTGTCTTATCTCGGCCCCTACAAGGGCCCATGGTCTAGTGGCTATGACATCTGCTTGACATGCAGAAGATCGCCGGTCCGAATCCGGCTGGGCCCACTTTCATCTTACTGGCTCTTTTTCAATCAGAAGGAATTGAGATTTGGGAAGAATGCCCCAAACCCCTTCCATTCTTTCTGCCAGCCCCTATGGCCTCTTCTCATGGATGGTGGACCCTGTGGAATTCGAATCTCTGCCGAGCCAGTATATCCGAAATCCAAGAGAATCAAGCGGGATTTCGTACCGAGGACAAACCCCTTTCTATTTCCTCCTGATATGAAACCATCATAGTCCCGCCAATTATCGGGTTCTATCCGGAAAAGTCTATCTGGCACCTAGTGCTTCGCATGACATATGGTTAGGGTGTTCGTATTCATAGACGAGAGCCTTCGTCCTGACCCAAATGTTGGAAAGCCGGTCTTCTGCACCGGAGCAGTCTGGTGTATTCCCAAAGTGGAGTATGGTGCGCCAAAAGTTCTCCGGAGTACAACTATCGAGCTCAGGAACACATTGGGCGGCTTGATTGGAAAGACACCTACTGAACTGAAATACTCACATTCAGCTGGAAAATATGTCGGCCAGTTACTCCCTGATGCGGTGAGCAGGGCATCTTACGACAGCACAGTATTGTCATCCCATCGAGTGTGGGATAAAGGGTCCATAGCATTCACAACGTCAGCCGTGAGCATCATCTGTGAATCATGCTTCCATAGAGGGGTTCAAAGCAAAGGCCGACCCGACCCTGATTTTCCGAATTGGCTTCGTGCCAGAAGTGTGGTATCTCTCCTGGGGCCGCTCTTTACGTATGATTCCGACGAAACACTTGAAGTAGCTATTGTCTTTGATGAGACGATATGGAAGAAATCGGTCGAGCAATTTCTAGGTAAGAATATGGAAACAATATCTGATATCAATAATGTGTCACTTCGACCCGTCTATGAAAATAGCAAGAAAATTCCTGGACTGCAGCTCGCTGACCTGGTTGCAGGAACTACTAGAGATTATTTGAACGATTCGAATAATGGGGACGCGTTTGACTTCATCCAGAGACATACAGTTCATAGGTTCAGCAAGAAACGACCTGATTATGTACCGAGTCTGCAAGAATACAAGTAAATCCGAGACAGTGGGAGCGGACTCGGAATCCTTCCTAGAGGGGTCATTGCCCGCTCCGCAGTCTCTAGTTTAATGTATATCAAAACCTAACTTAAGTAATTAACCGAAGCGCTACGGGTGCAATGTGCTAAAACGTACGTCGATGTACGCAACAATGCGCTTAACATGTCTGTAGCAGTAATCAAGAGACTGCATGTCTCGAATCACGCTCAATGGTCCAATTGCTTCTTTCCGTAGGCCAAACCGGATTCGAACCGGGCATACTGGCTAGAATCTAATCTGCAATCTGGGGTTTCGAGAGAGGACGCAGCAAACCCTTTTCATTTTTCCATTCCTTGGCCTAGAACATGAGCTCTAAGGGGTTTTGTGTCGTTTCCTCGATACTCTAACCGTGTTACGATGTGACTGATATTGAGTAGTCCAATATGCAATCAATCTCGCTCAGCCCATCATCGCTTCCGTTGTAAGACCAAGATTGGTCATACGGGGAGTATACCGTCATCGTGTAGCCCGTGTATGATGGCGACGGACTATAATCAATCACATAATCTCCTTCGAGGTCGCTATCGTAGACTGTGATTGAAAACCTGAATGCAGCTGCTCCATCCGCGAGGTCAACGGTCACAGAATAGGGATTCGTTAGGAGTTCTGTATCTGAGAAGACACTGCTGGTGTATGTTGCATCAAAGGTGCCATCGTTATTGCTGTCTATTCTGATGACAAAGAACGGGTCGCCATACGTCCAGAAATCAGCGGTTCCATCTCCTTGATAACTGTCAATGGATATCTTCACTTTGCCGTTCCCGCTATCATAGAAGTCCGCGTTATCGCCGACACCGTCTGAATCGCTGTCTCTCCATTCAGTTGGGTCGTCAGGGAACTCGTCAGGATTCAGACCGAGCGGATTGTCACCGTAACCATCGCCGTCCCGGTCAGCCCACTGGGTAGCGTCAGTCGGGAAAGCATCGGCGTTGTCACCCACACCGTCGTTGTCGCTGTCGAGCCATTCGGCGGGGTCGGTCGGGAAAGCATCACCGTTGTCTCCATAGCCATCCCCATCAGTGTCTTCCCACTCTTCTTCATCACTCGGGAACTCGTCGCTGTTGTCGCCATAGCCGTCGCCGTCCGTATCTGCGGTTTCTGATGCGTCATCAGGGAAAGCGTCGCCATTGTCCCCACAACCGTCGCCGTCTGAATCACACGATTCATTTGGGTCGTATGGAAACACGTCTTCACTGTCGGCCACGCCATCTCCATCGGAATCGTGTACGGACGCCATCGGCGAAATCTCTGGGCTCAGCAAAATCGCAAGCACCAAGGCAACAACAACTGCAATGGCAATTATCGAAATGACCAATATCCGCTTTGTACCTCGTCCCTTGACCTTCTCCGGTATCGGATTCCCGACCGGACTGGAATTGTCAGACATCCATTTCCCCGACTGTGAATGTCTATGGGTGATTTAAGGACTCCTCCCGGGAGTCAAATCGGGACTCTCACCAAAATGCACTCACGATGTGAGTTGGCATCAGACAGTGTGTGGAGGAGTGGGAAAGAGCGATTTGAACCTCTGCCGAACTAGTATGCCCGAAGCCTGGGGAAATCAAGCAGGATTTCGCACCGGGGACCAAAACCCGTTCGCCTCTTGGATTCCTATGGCCGTCGTATTGCCCCAACGGCTACCTGGAGGCAGTCATGACAAGCCAGAATTCTTGTTCAGCAGTAGTGCTTGCTGATTCTAGTATCCCCTTTCACCTGATACCTGCCCTGAACTGTCGCCTCGTCAGTCTTGTAAGGGATTTTCTTTGTGAAGCCTAGTTTACGCAGTTCGTTCCGAACCCTCATGACATCTTCTTCGTCCTCGTGGTCGTACGTATAGACGCACATCACTTTCATCGAGGAGTCTCTTGCGTTCGGGTTAGGTCTATCTGTTGACACCTTCGATGTTGGCCCAAGGTCACCCTTCACTGTTGCTGAGCGAATCTTGCTCCAGTCTTGGTCAACATCCTTCAACGGGACGAACAGAAGCCATTTCCCCGTTCTCCCAAGAATAGGACGCTTACCACTCTGGGAATATGATTCTATCCAGTACTCATCCGTGACCTCCGAAGGGTTTCTCATGTCTAGCTCCTTCATTCCAACACACCCGCGTATCCATCGGTTGTGTGGCAGATAAAGGTGTTCGTCTCTTGCGGGGAGGTCAACGGAGCGTCATCTGATGGGAATCTGCTACGACCCCTCCGTACTTTGTGATTCCGCGGGATTTGGAGTATTTCTCTCTCATCTTCGTTCAAGTAGTATCTGTTCATCCATCCATTCAACGAACACCAAAGTCAGGCTTCAACTGCTTAAGAGCCTTCCCTAAATGAATGGGCCCAACCGGATTTGTGCCCACTGGAATGACTGGCTCGGTTTTGCAGGGTACAATACCCTAATCTATGGCATCTCGGGAAGGGTATCGGAAAAGAGGGGTTTGGAACCCCCCAAACTCTTTCCTCTTTTTAGCAATTCGAGCGATTTCTGCCCTGACCTAGGTCTATGACTTCTTGAGCATTGGTCTGAGATATTTCAAGCCGATATAAGTGCCGAACGCAAGCCAAAGAATGCCCGTGCCTGCTAGGGCAAGACCTGCACCCGACCCCTTGTGGATGACATCGGCCTCGATTAAACCATTGGTGATGAATGTTATTCCTGCAATTGATGTCGACAGAACGATTGCGAAGTAAAATGCCTCCAACTGATTCTTGACACCGAGGGACTGCACTGGTTTGGTTTGACTCACTTCACTATCTTTCCCTCGCCAGTAGACCCATAATGCGGCAGGTAACGCCAGCCCACCAATCATCAATATCCAATCACCCGAGGAAGGGTCGAATTCGAAATCCATGGCATTCACGAATCCAGTCAGAAGAAGCGTGAATCCGGTCAGGCTGACTGCGATTTTCAGTGCGGTGCCCAGCCGCTCTTTATTCCCTTTATACATCTGCTGGATTTCGTCCCACAACATTTTCTCAAAAGGCCGGAGTGGCTTCTCACACTTCTTGCAGAATCTCTCCCCATCTGGATTATCGTTGGTACAATTCGGGCACTTCATCATCATTTCCTCGGTTCGGAGACGCCTCTTCGTCCCTATGGATGTTGCGCTGAAGCACGAGGGCCTCTTCAACATAGAGAGACTATATTAGTCCTCTCAGACCCGTTCTTGTGTCAATGGCTCTCTTTCAACCAGCAGTAACAAGAATCCAGGGAGAATGCTCCAAATCCTTTCATCTTCCATCCTGACTACCTACTGCCGTACAACCTCCTCTATAAGCCAAGAATACCAGACTCTGTGAAGCCCCAACATGGTCCTCATGCCTCTATCAGGAAACTCGCCAGAATTCACACCAAGCAACGCTGGAGGTTTATTGTCAATGACAACACTCCATTTCTGATTAACTAACATTCTTGGAACCCCTGTGACGACAGGACTGCCGCTAGTCCCTGGGTGTAGATTCGCATCAATCAAGAAACACAGTTCTTTGTTGAAGGGTACTCCGAACGCACTAGCAAGACCAGCAGAACGCACTACAGGAAGGTTGTTTGCAGCATCATAGAATTCTAACGGATAGCCAATCACGGCTAGCCGTGCTGCAATTGGGACATCAAGGTCAGTAGAAAGGAATTCGTTTTCAGTCCATGCCTTAAGTATATCTCCTTTTCTGAGGTGACCAGTGATGTCGACGGCAGCAATATCCACCTTGTCATGATATTTGGGATGGTCAATCCAAAGGGGTTTGACACTGCCATCCTCACGCCCATAAAGTGGTACATTGACAGTACGATGGAAAATCGGGCCAGTTCCCGTGTGTACGATGATTCGCAAGGAATCCGGATAGTAGTGTTCATCTTCGTTCACTAAGACATGACGACAGGTGATGAGATAGGTCTTCCCATTGTGAGAGAAGAATGTACCAGTTCCGTGGTCAAGGTCAGACTGCCTATCAACAGCATTACTAGCCATTGTGACTATTGGAACGACCGACGCATACACCGGATGAATTCTCGTCACATCAAGCTGGAAGTTGTTCTTCTTCTCTTCTTTCATCATCATCCCTCTTCATTGACCCTTCTAAGCTATGACCCGTCCGTATGTTCGTTGCTCCTCAGGGTCATATGCCAGGGGTTAGTTGCCCCTCACCAAACCTCTTCCCTTTCTCAGTCCGTCTAATGCTTCTCAAGTGCCTTGGTCAACGCCGCTTCGAGATTGCGAATCCTCTCGTCAATCTCGCTCACATCCTCCCGCATCTGCTTGATTGAAGCGTCATAGACATCTACGTGAAGGGTGTCCTTCAAGAACTCCTTGAAGTGCAGTGCATCCATTATTAGCTTCCTTTCCTTCCTGAACTGCGCAATAAGCTTGTGAATCCGTCTGACTTCGGACCTCTTGATGACAAGCGTCCCTATCTTGACCAAACTAATGTCGGATGCCATTCCTCTCGACCGCTCGACGTATGTTCTTCCGACCCTATGTCGTTTTCTGAAGAGAACATATGGTTGTCCGGTTCCCATAGACTGATGGGCAGAACGGACAAGCGATGAATCGGAAGAGATATCTCTCGATACTCGCTACGAGGGACAGGTTTGTGGAGGAACTCGAATGAATAGAGCTCCGGGACGCTCAATCTATGAGAGAATGACGGCATCTCTGAAACTACTGTGGGCGGTTCCGATGGTGGTTGTTTTTGGTTTCATCACAGTAGCTCTGGTCTCTGCATCCTTTGCACACGCGCATCTTTCATCAGTTGACATGAAGTCGATTGATGATGTCGTTCTCTTCGAGAACGCATCGGCCCAAATGAGTGCCACTTTCGCTGGTTTTCTCGTGGTAGGGCTTCTGTTCCTCATCAGGAGAAGAGATTTCAGCTTCAGGACACCTGGCTGGAAATGGAAGTACCTAGATATCCTCTTCTTGGCAGGGGCGGTTTGGACTCTTGCTGGAAATGCATTTAACAGTCTGCTCCACATGGCATATGCTTTGAGCCAGGACGAGGTGACTCCTGCGGTTATGTCTCAGGTTCGCTTGGAACTGGCGACGCTCATATTGGCATTGGCCCTGTTTGGTGTTGGCATAGGTTTGGCGGTCGGCATCTCTATGGGAAGGAATAGTGAGAGAGAGACGGCCAGGACAACCGAACAGGAAGAAGATGACAATTGAGCATGGGGCGCATTCATAGTGCGGAGGTCTCACGACTTGAAGGTCTTCGTTGTGGGGTTGGGAGGCCGGTTTGTGGGGATTCCATGAGGGAACTCTGACGCCTTCTCTAGACCCGAGATGCCCGGTTAACCACGGTTACCGCGAGAATCGTCTCTGTGAAGGACAAGGACACGTCATAGCCGAGATTGAAGGGTACCCGCGGTTAACGCCCCTCTAATCGTTTCTTCTCAGGGGGATTCGGATAGTCCCAGAACTTGTCCTCCAGGTTGGCAGGGACAGACTTCGCAATCTTGTCTGCGAAAAGAGATAGCTTCTCGGGCTCTACTCCGGCTTTCTTGAACTCCAGAACTCTCTGTGTCGTCGGTTCATACAACTGAATCGGCTGCTGGTCTTGCTCTCCGTCATTGGCGGTCATCGCCATTCCCTCCAAACCTGAATCGTTATCGGAAGGCTTAAGGGATTCCTTCCGTCCCCACGACAGTCACCCCATTCCTATAGCCAAGACTCATATGCTCCCTAATTACTACATCTCACTGACCAGTTCCATGAGAACGCTAGAACAAGCTTGTCAGATTCTTGAGAGCATCGACATAGAACTCAGAGACGATTTTGAGAACACTCTACGCCAGTCTGTCTCCCCAAACACAAAAGGGCACGAATATGAGAAAGCGGTCTCACGCTATCTGTCAAGTCATCTAGGGAGCGTGTTCGAGTTTCACACTAGAGCAAGACTCGTCGACCGAGAGCTAGCGGCGCTCAGGGTGCTGAAGCCATCCGAGAACGAATTCGATGTTGTCGGCGTGTTCTCCCATTCCTGCCCAAGGATAGTTGCCAGAACCGGAGACACACCTCTGATTCCATATGATGCGGCAGCAGTAATCATCGAAGTCAAGCAGGACTTGACAAGGAGGGCGCTCGAACATGATATGAGGAAGTTGAGCCTGCTCTCCAAGTTCAAGTACATGGGTCCCTTGAAAGACGCTATCGACCCATACGGGAGCAAGTATGCCAGGAGGCCAATTAGGGTTCTGTTCTATCATCGACTGCGGTACAATTCCGAGCTAACTCTGAAGTTCCTGACGAAGAATATCCGACACTGGGACATGGTAATGGTTTACTCGGCGGACGTGCTCATCACGAATCCGAGATTTCCATTGTCAGCGTTCATCGGTAAGAGTGTTGAAGAAGAGAAGCCCAGCAAGAGGAACTTCTCACATTTCAGAGTGGCCAAGGAGTTCTCTCTCATGTTCTTCATCTTCTCAATCTCGCACTCCATGCCTGAAAGTATTGCGCTCAACACAAGCAATATCTACCTCAGTCTTTTGGCGCCTCTGATGGAAGCCGAGACAAAGGACAAGAAACGACGGGGCAAGGCGACTCAGGGGCTTGGGAAATCACTCACCAAAGGAGCTGGTGCAGACGGAGACCCCTTACACTGAGGCCATCCAAGAACTGAATGTGACGATGCAGGATAGGAGAAGATGGATGGGAGAAGACCGAAACCCTCTTCTTGCGTTCAGCACGTCTCGGTATGTCGGAGGAAGGCATTGGTATCGTTCCGGGTTACCCAGCTCTACTACGTAGCACCGATAGAGAACATCCGTTCAATCGTGCAGAAGGGGATACTTTCTCACTCTGCCGTTCAGAGCACTCCACACTACACCATCTATGACAAGGGCGTCCTTGCGCACAGACTCTCCAAGTCTGTCCCTGGGGGAAAGCCATTGTCGACCTATGCTAATCTGTTCTTCCAGCCGAGCAACTCGATGCTCTTCAGCCTCTTGAGGAGGTTCAATCCTGATGAGATAATCGTTGTTGGAGTGAGCCCATCTATCTTGGACGAACCAGGCGCCTTCGTAACTAACGGCAATGCGGCTACTTCAGGCACGGAGTTCTTCCCGAGCAAATTGCGACGGAAGGCATTGGCCCAGTGCGCAGAAACCCTCAGAGCCACCAGCTGGTCTCCAGAGGAGAAATGCCGGAGGATGGCGGAATGCCTCTACCCCGACCAGATTCCAACCGACCTCATCAAGAGGTTGTACGTACGCAGTCGGGACGCGAAGCTAAAGGTCATCCAGGCGTTGGATGGCCTTGGCTTTTCTGACGACAACATCGTGATTGAAAAGAAGATGTTTTTCGAACCCTACAGGTGGCATATCTTTGCGAATCATCTCTACATACGGGACGGGGACATGTTTCTCTCGAATATGCAGACACTGACAATCAGCGTGAACTGTGTTGGAGCTATGGGAAGGGGTCAGGCTTCAATGGCAAGATACTACTTCCCAGAGCTCTACGAGACCTATCGACAACTATGCGCTGAGAAACGACTCAAGCTCGGCGAACCCCATCTCTGCAAACTGGATATGGCTCGGGGATTGCTGGACAGTCAGTACGCTGGGGAGGACAAGGCATGGTTCCTGTTGTTTCCTACCAAGCAGCACTTCAAAGACCCTGCGTCCATGAATGGAATCAGGGAAGGTCTAGATTGGTTTGCGCAGAATTATCGCAGCGAGGGAATCAGGTCGATTGCCTTCCCTGCGCTTGGCTGCGGTCTGGGTTGGCTGAAGTGGAGAAATGTGTGGCCGGTTATGCGTGAGCGCCTCATCGGAATCGATATACCCGTTGAAGTGTACCTCCCGTCAGACCCGTACATTCCGGACTCGGAGATACTCTAGGAGGTTTGTCGTCGAACCCGCCGGTCTCCTCCGTCTATGTCGTAGAGCCGACCTCCTTGATGGGCCTACGGTTCTATGGCAATACACGGCTTAGCCGAACACCGTGCAGTCGAGGAAGGCCCCTACGGCTCTAGAACCGTTCCATCGACGTACAGGACTATGGAAACGACCGAACCGACTACGGACCTATGGCTCTGAAATGATTCTCAAGCTCGCTTCGCTGGGCTAGCGCCCGCTCCGCTCGCTTGTACTGAGGACGGAAGCTCACGGACTCCACCCGGGGTCCACCAACGGATTTGGAGGGGTTTGACGATGCTACAGCACACTACAATCGCAGGCGTGAGGCGTCTCCGCAAATTACTAGTACTCTAGGGCAAGAGTAATGAATTTCTGATAGCATGTCCGAGTCCCGAGAAGATGCAGCTAGTGGTGTTAGTGGTGGAACGAACCTAGAGTGCCCGTTGTGCAATGAGGTGCATGCTCTACGGCACACTAGGGGAAAGCAGAAGCCGTTCTTCTTCTGTGACAAGGCTTGTACAAACGTCTTTCTCCGAACGGAATGGAGTCTTGAGCGTCTCGAAGAATGGATTGTACAGGCCAAAGGAATTCGCCCCAGTAGCGATGATGAATGTGCTCGGGCTAACCCCTCTTGTACAGAATACGAAGACGATTTCCCAGACGACGAAGCTCTGGAATCGACCAAGTATGCCAACATCAGGCAGATTATTAGCGAGATAGCCGATGAGCTTCAGAAGGCGACAGAAGAGAGGCGTTCGCTTGAGACGGGCCTCAGAGAGCTGAAGACAAATGCCATGAAAAGATGAAACGGCTTCGCTCCGGATAGCCCAGACGAATGGTCATCATGAATGGCGGATGTGACAGATTCGCTGCCGTTGAGGTATCTGAAGCCAAGAGACGGCTCAATGAGTGTGGCTATGCGCGATGTGTGTCTCAAGATATCTCAGGCATCGGTTCCTCTGGAATGTATATGGCATGCTCTCAGGTTCATTCTGATACTCGTTCCGCAGGGCGCAGGCCCTGCTCCACTCGTTGCATCACGACTCTCGGGCAACGCGCCATGAGTCCTTAACAAAGAAAGGAATTCTTCCAGAATTTCTGGAAAGATAGATATACTCTGCACGACAAAGGAACAGGCAGTACCGTGAATGCGGTATCACGGAGCAAGTACTGCTTCGGACGCGGTCGAGAGATGTCTGAATCTCTCTCTTAAAAGGCCATCATTCTCGGCCACCCGACCCCCATCCAGGGAATAGGAGGGGAGGAGTGTGGCCCATCAATGGCCAAGTTCCACAACAAGAAGAGAGAATCTACGAGAACCGAGCTAGAAGTTGAAAGAGGGCTTTCTTGCGATGCCAGTCTGGGATTTGTCCTTCGTGGCAACGTCCTGGACTTGCAGGCGGCCATATCTGGCATAGCACCTATCCTGAAGGAGCGTTGTCTCAGGACGGTTTATTCTGTACTGTATCCAGGGCGACTCTGGATAAAGCGAGAACCGGTAACTGAACCAACACAAACTGAAGGTGATGCAGGTGATAGGGACCGCTAGCATTACCACCTCGGAAACCTCAGGCTATCGTAAGCCCGAGGACTACTTCGAGACCGTGAACCACTCAACGAGGGGCACTCAGTCGAAGAAGTTTCTTCCGGGTGACTTCGCAGAAGACGTCGTGAGGGAAGAGCGTCTCATAACGATAGCTGATGATGGCCAGATGTTCTTCTACGAAGATGGAGTCTACCGTCCAAAAGGGGAGGTGTTCGTCGAGCAGAAGCTCTGTAGCGTTCTGGGGCATCACAGGAGATTCGTGTCCCGAAACCAGAAGCTCGAGGTTATAGACCATGTCAAGATGCTCACGCATGCCTGGCGCAAGGACCTCAGAGACGACCCCAGCCTCTTGCCAGTGAAGAATGGGGTGATGAATTGGAGAAGTGGGACTTTCGAGCCTTACGACCGTGACCGTCACCAGTTCTTCTTCCAGATACCCGTCGACTACGACCCTGGGGCAAGATGTCCGAGGATAGATGCCTTCTTGGGTAGTGTCGTAGAAGCGCATGAGACGGAGCCGCTCGTCGAGATTGCAGCATTCTGCCTCTATCGAAAGTGTATGAAGCAATTCGTCGTGCTTGTCGGTGCTTGCGATGCAGGAAAGACACAGTACCTGGAGCTCCTCAGAAGCCTTCTGGGCGAAGAGAACACCTGCACGGTGCCGCTGCACTCACTAGCCAGAGACAAGTTCGCTCTCTGTGTGCTGAAGGACAGAATGGCCAATATCTATGATGACTTGTCGTCGAAAGCGCTCGAAGATACGGGCCTCCTCAAGGCACTCACCGGGAGAGGAAAGGTCCCTTACGAGCCCAAGTACAAGGACAGAACCGACTTCAGGCCGTGCGCAAAGCACATCTTCGCATGCAACGCCATCCCGAGACCTCCGCAGGATGAATCGGCGGCGTTCTTCGAGCGATTCGTGATTGTGCTCTTCCCTAACACCTTTGTTCAAGGACAGCCAACGCCTGGCTCCAACGAGAGGATGGCGATGCCGCAAGAAGACCTGCAGAAGCTCTTGACAGACCCCTCGGAACTCTCCGGGTTTCTGAATCTCGCAATTGGACTGATGGATAAGGTGGCTCGTCAAGGGCTTTCGGTCTCGCCGAGGTCAAAGGAGCTTCGGACGAAGTATGAGCAGCGGAGCAACTCCCTTGGTACATTCCTTCGAGGGCAGTGCGAGGTAGGGGGTCCAGATATGTCATGCACCAAAGAGGCGTTCTACAGAGCCTTTGTAATGTACTGCGAGCAGCACGACCTCCCGACTCTGAGCAAGAATGCTGTAGGGCAGGGGTTACCCGGACTCGACCCTCGGATAGAGACCTGCCGCAAGCGTTTCGAGCCGGGGAAGCGGCGCCCTCGCAAGTGGAAGGGCGTTCGGCTCAAGCCGCAGCGCATAACTGTGCGGTGGGGAACCGAGAGCCTCATAGAGGAAGACAGCGAGATGGTGGCCCTGCTTGAAAGCGGCCTGCCCCTGACCACCGTACCCACGTGTACCCAGGATTCCTGCACATCTCTTCTCTTCTCAAGGAAGACTCGTGCGACAGAGTCACCTCCTGGATTTACAGCGAGAGGTGATGAATCTTGAAGAAAGACAACAATAGGGAAGAATGCCGGGTACAGGTGGGTACATGCCGGGTACAATTGCAGGTCACAGGCGAGACGTTTGCTGAAGGTCGTAGGCCGCTGTGCATTGAAGATAGACCGGGGATGGGGACAATGCGCTCTGAGACTGTGGAGAATAGCAGAATGTCCCCCATCGCTTCGAAGTTGCCCGTAGGAATTCATAGAATCATTGCCCAGGAAGCTAGAGAACTCGGGGTTACCGTTAGTGCGTGCGTTAGGGCTATCCTCATTAGCCACGCAAGCGGGAGTGCAGCATCGCAGGGTTACCAGCTTCGGAGAGGACGTGGAATGCCGGACTCTGCTTCAAAGGTATACGATTCTGAAGATAGGCACGAACCCACTGCGGGTCGTGATGAGAATGAGGAACTAATCAGAAGTCCGATTCCTCACGAGAAACGGACAAGGAGGGATAGCCAGACATGAAGTATCTTACGCAGGATGAGATACAGAGTCTCCTTGTCTGTGTCGACAATAAGAGGGACAGATTGCTCATCCAGCTCGGCTTGGTCCTCGGTTGCAGAGTGAGCGAGGTCGTGAATATCCGACTGAAGAACGTCCTCCCTGACCGTATCACATTGTGGGACGAGAAGAAGGACACATTCCGGGAGGCGGTTATCGACGACGAGACGAGGGGACTCCTGGATGGATATCTCGAGACCGAGTGGGAGGCCAAGCCTCACAGGCCTCACCTGCTGTTCTACTTCAGCTGCAAGACGGCGAACCGCATCGTGAAGCGCTGGTTCACAGAGGCGGGAATTCCGAAGGAGAAGGCTCACTGGCACGCCCTGCGGCACACCTATGTGGTTCACTCTCTCGAGGCAGGAGTGCCTTTGAACCATATCTGTGGGCAAACGGGGGACTCACCGAACACGATAATCAAGGTCTACGGCTGGCCGTCTATTGACTCCAGGCGCCAGATGATGAACGCAAAGGGAACCTACTGGAAAGCGTGAGATGTCCGATAAGTTTACGTCTGGGACAGATGATACCCTAGCTGAGGCGAGGATATGCGGCCAAGGGTCGCAACAACTCGCCTCGGGAGCTAGTCCTAATGGACACAGACCATGCCCTAGGGCTTCCGGGCATAGGAAAGGCTCCGTGTGCAAAGGCCACAGAAGGCGTGGGGCACGGTCTATGGGCCGATACCCTTTCCTGACAAGTGCAAACAAACTGATTCAGGAGACACAGGGATACTACGCCCAGTCAAGCTACGCAGAGAGGTCACGGAAACTCAGAAGGATAAACGACATACTCGCTGACCTCAGGAGTGCAGGCAGGATTACCACGACAAGTCCGAAAAAGATGGCTGAATATGACGTCGAAGGTTTCATTGCCTGGTGCAAGAGGAACTTGGACGACAGCACCTCCGCTAAGTACATCCGGTATCTGGATGAAGTGTTGAGGTCCGAAGGGAACGGGGCGGTTCAGAAAGTCAAAGCCCTGAGAAGAGGCTTGATTCCAAGAGCAACCATGAAGTCAATCCAGACGATACCGGAAGCGGACCTAGAGGTTCTTCTTTGCGGGCAATATTCTCTTGAGGACCCGCTGTGGGATGCAGTTGGGAAGGCAGCCCTCAACTTGTATCTGCATACAGGTCTGAGGTCGGGCGAACTCCGGGAACTTCGGCTCTGCGACTTGAACATTCAGCGGTTGGAAGTGAGAGTCTCCCATCCCAAAGGGATAGGTAAATGGACCAGTGGCAACGAAACGAGCCCCATAATGCCAGGCATGGAGTTGCTAATTGGAGCATATCTTCAACGCAGAGCTGAGCTGATTAGGAGTCATGGACAAGACCCTTCTGCCGTCGAACCTCTCTTTCCGTACTTGAATAAGCATGGTGAGTTCATCTATTGGTATCAAGGTGCATGGAACCACCTGAAACAGCACATCGAACTTGCCGCTGGTGTCAGGTTCAAGTGGAAAAACCTAAGGCCCACATTCGCCCAGAGAGCGAAAGACCAAGACGCCCCCATAGAAGCTGTGAGCAAGTGCATGCGGCACACAAGCACACGAACCACAGAGCTATACTATGCCCGAATCAGAAGCGAAAGTGCATTCTCCCAAGTCCGGCAATGTTGGAAGCCTTTGCCGGGAATTTCAATTCGTCAAGATTGAGAATTGGCCAGTACGCTCAGTCCGAATCCGGCTGGGCCCACTTTCATCTTACTGGCCCAAATCTGATCAGCGTTTTGGGATTTCGGCGACAGGCGCTTCCCGAGCCTGCCGCACACATTGGTTTTCCGCCGAGAGATACGGTTGGAGAGTCCACCTCCGCGCCCATAGATTGCTGGTCGGGCCTCGGTTAGTGTTCAGAGGCCGGGCCCGGCGTGGTTCATTCCGCACCATCTAGTCTCGAGAGCATTCGAGGTGAGACCGATGTCCCATCCTCGCGGATGTGGCAGTCCGAGGTCGACGTTTATATAGAACAGAGTAACTCCAAACACCAACAGGGTGGTCCGAGATGGCTAGCAGACAGTCCACTGTGTGTGCTTGGGGGATCTTCACAGCTGCGATGATCATAGCCGCAACGGTCGTTATCTCTTGTGCGGGACAGGCATCAGACTCCAGCGTGACGGATGTCTCTCTGGCAGCTGAGCCGACGTGCAGGCTGCACGGCTGGGTCAACGATTCCGTGACACTGCTGGGCATCGTGAATGCCAGCGTGATTGCGATGCAGTTCGACTACGGATTCTGGTATAACACCACGCAGACCAACGAGACCGGGCATTATGAGATACTTGTTCCCAGGGGATTGGTCGCGGTACAATCCAGCGCAACCGGGTATCTTCCGTTCACCACGGAGGTTGACACAACAGGACAGAGTGAGTTCCGGCTCGACATGGGCCTCGAAGCGGAACCCACGGTACCATCGGCATATCTGACATTGGAGCCGATGACCAACGTCTCCGCGCACAACTATCTGGACGTTCACGTAGTCGCGGAAGACTTCAACATTCTAATCATCGAGTTATTGATTGGGAACATACACAACAGGTCGGGGGATTGGATCAACATCACAATTGTGGATGTCGCGGTGGCCACTCCTGATCCATACACATCCTTTGACGATTTCGAATACACCTATGAAGATGATGTCTTCGATGGCAACTTCGAATGGCGGGCAACGCGAGACAATGCTGGATTCTTGGAGAACGAATCGACCCGCGAGTACGTGACCATGAACGCACAGCGCTCCTACAACGACGATGTGGACAACGGCATAGCCAGCTACTACAGCAACGACACGGTGGAGATGGAAGAGGGGATCGCGTGGTTCGATAACAGCACTGGCGAGTACGAGGGCTTCGAGTTCTTCAACTGGACGTCGGGGGACTATGTCGACATCCCCGAAGCATCCCCCGACGATCCAGCCGGTGAGATCACACCGATTCAGAACATCATCCAATGGAGGCTCAACTCGTCTTCGATCGAGGACATATATGCTATCACCCTGGCAGACAGGAACGTGCTCGACACGAGGAGCGTATCGGGGCTCACATTCGAGTATTATGACATCGCCCCGAGCGGGGAGTACGTCGCCATCCTCATCGTGATCGACGAGGCTAGTAACATCAACTGGACTGAGGGACTCTTCACGATCGACACCGACCCGCCAATCGCAGACGCAGGCGCGGACCGGACCGCCATGCCCGGAGACAATGTGAGGTTCTGCGGGACCGATTCGAGCGACAATGTAGGGATCATCAACTACACCTGGACCATCGAGGTCGACCAGCTAGGGGGCACTGAAGAGATATACGGCTCCGAACCCACATACATCTTCGAGGAGAGTGGATACCACGGCGTTACGCTGACTGTCACCGATGGCGGGTTGAACACCGGCATCGACCGCCTGATCATCCTGATCGGAGAGGACCAGCCTCCCGTGGCAGAGGCCGGTCCGAGCGCAATCTGGGTGCCCGAGGACTTCCCCGTGACCTTCGACGGCACCGGCTCCAGCGATGATCTGAAGGTCGAGAACTACTCGTGGGAGATCGTGGAACTCGGAGAGTCCAGCACAGAGCCCGTATTCGCTTATACGTTCGATACACCCGGAGTCTACCATGTCGAGCTGACTGTGGTCGATTCCTCAGGGCAGACATCCGGACCCGATTCGATCACGGTCACGGTCACAGATGAGACGGATCCGACAGCCTACGCCGGAGAGGACTTGTACGTCCAGGCCGGGGAAACCGTGGTCCTGGACGGGTCCAACTCGTCCGACAATGTGGGGATCGCATCATACTCGTGGTCGTGCGACGATATAGAGGTCTGGGACGGGTCCGGGGAGACGGTCGAGCGGGTGTTCGACTCCGAAGGCACTTACAACATCACACTCAAGGTGCTTGACGCAGCGGGGAACTGGGACTCGGACGTCGTCACCGTGCATGTCTCACCCGGGAACGAGCCGCCTCTTGCTGATGCCGGGGACGACCTCGAGGTCGAGCAGGGTGACATGGTCATCTTGGACGCAGGGGATTCATCGGACGACAGTGGCATAGAGAACTACACATGGACCTTCGAGTACGACGGCGAGACCGTGCAGCTGTATGGAGAAGAGACCGAGTTCACGTTCGACATCGGAGGCAGCTACGAGGTCAACCTCACGGTCACGGACGGGAGTGGACTGACCGGATATGACGACATGACAGTGGTGGTATCCGAGAAGACGACCATCACCGAGTATCTGCCCTATGCTGCGGTCGCGTTGGCCGTGCTCGCTGGGGCAGCCGTCGCCGCGGCCTTGCTCATGAGGAGGAAGAAGTCGGGCGCCTGACCTGCCGGAACGCATCAGTCGTGCCCGCCCTCCGCCGTGGACTCACCCCGCAGTATCCTGTGATGTCCCTCAGGGACCATCATCTCGAACCTGGCCCCCTTCCCAGGGATGCCGTCCTCCGAGATGCTGATGCCGGTGATCGAGAGGATCTCCCTCGACAGATACAGTCCGTAACCTGTGTGCTTCCCGAACCCGCGCTCGAAGATCCTCTCCTTGTCGGCGGCGGGCACGCCCCCACCATCGTCCTCGTAGACAATCTGGAGCAAACCGTCGCTGACGTCCGCACGGACCGTTATCGCGTGCACATCACCCCCGTGCATGAACGAGTTGCTGATCAGGTTCCTGAACACATTATTGAGCATCCGGTCCGCATATATCTCCCACCCTGCCACTTCGACCAACAGGCGCACGCGCGAGAGATCCAGGCCGATGGAGCCGTCCATCACCTGGTGTCTCAGATTGAGCCACTCAGGCTCTTTAGATCCCAGGGATTCGTACTCAGCCATGAAGTCTATCTGCGAGCGCATGGATATCACGGCCGCACATGCCTTTTCGAGAGATCTCATCGCAGCATCGTCCTTGCAGGAATCCTTCGCGACCTCCACCCAACCTGACACGACCGTGAGCTGGTTCAGCAGGTCGTGGCGGGTGACGCTGCCGAGTATCCCGAGTTTCTTGTTCGCAAGCTTCAGCGACGAGAGGGCGCCGTTCCTCGCGGATTCCGCGCTCTCGATACGCCTGCTTATGCGCTGGGAATACATGTCTACAAGCATCCCGACGACCGCCGCGGACCCGAGGGCGACCAAACCCGCGAAGATGGTCGGGCTGACGTCGCTCCTGATTGCCATCGTGAACAGCCATCCATCCACGAGGACGATGGCGACCGACAGTGGAACGAATGTGCGCAGGAGCATCGCCCTGATGGATGGCCCGACGAAGGCCTTATGGGGATACTGTTCTCTGAAGAACTGCGTGGCCGCGAAGCCGAGCAGGCACACGGACAGCGCGGCGCCCAGCGCTATCGGTCTGAATGACCCTCCGTACAACAATGGGGCGTCGTACGCGTACCCCACAAGCATAGCCAAGCTGAGGCACACCACACCGAACAGGACCCACGACAGCGCGCGTCGTAACAGCCTCTTACCGGCAAGCATGTCGATGGATGACGCTGCGACCGCCACAGCGATGGCGAGGTACGATACGCTCGCGACCGGGGACATGTGCGTGAGGTCGACACCCTCATAGGCGAGGTCGTCTGGAGAGATGAGCGCCTCGAGGTCAAAGCCTGTCTCGATGAAACCCTGAGAGAGAGCCGACAGGAGTATCACGAGTGCGAGGACGAGGAGCGACGCGGACCCGATCCTGGTGCCTCGTATCGGCGACTCTAACAGACCAAGCAGGATGGAGATCGAGAGTACCGTGCCGACGGCGGCCGCACTCGGCGCGATAGGATAGTTGCCAGGGTCGGCACTCGTGACGAAGTCCCAGCCGAGGACCCAGCCGGCCACGCCGAAGAGGTTCACCGCGAGCGCACTGAGCGCGCACGCCAGCACGGCCGACCGGGACCGGTCCTTCGATGAGGGCGAGTCGTCATGACTCTGCAGGCGCGAACGGCGCGCCGCGTCGCGAAACCAGCGGGTCCCTTCCACCATGCCATACCCTCCTTCTACGTCTGCCCACGCGCCTACACGCGGCCGGCACCACCGCGTGACGGCCAACTGACGATGTAATCTCCCAAGACGATATCAATCTAGTGACAAACTTGCTAGAGGACGAACAGGCGGAGACGCATCGCTCGCCTGTCCCGCGCGACTCTCTAATCACGGATGAAAAGAAGGGAAGGAGTTTGGGGTCGCGGCCGGTCCCGATGTCCGCACAGATCTCGGTCCGACTACTTGCCGCGGTACTGGGACAGTCTTCCGCCGTGGCCATTGCCACCAGCGCCGCCGTTGCCACCGCTGTCGCCGCCGTTGCCGCCGCCCGTGCCCTGCCCAATCAGCGGGCCGAGCTCGACCCAAGCGCAGTCCTCACCGACGCCGCCCGCGCCTATCTTGTAGATGGTGTAGTCGGCGTGGTCGTACGCCACGAGGTCCGAGTACGGGTTCTCAGGCGTGAGGAACTCTCCTTCCTCACCCTCAGGATCGTAGAGGTGACCTATGGAGTAGTCGACACTGTACCACTCGCCCAGGACTCCGACCCACATGCCGGAGCCAACATACGTCTCAACGGCCCGCCCGAGCCTGACCTCGGTCGTGTACACGCCCTCCTCGAGGTTCGTCGTGTCCCACAGCGTGCCGTATATCAGGTGCCCGGCCTTGTTCACCTCGCGGCCGAACCCGTTGATCTCGATGACCTTCGCTCCCGACACGGGGTCCCAGCCCGCGGCGAACTCGATCGGCTCATCGAGCACGTCCGAGGTGACTGTGACCTCGATATACGAGACCGAGACCATCTTCGTCAGCGGAATGACCCCGGCCGAGTCGGCGAGGATCGCGGCCTGCTGCGCGAGACCATCGGCGTATATCTCAGGGTACAGGTTCGTGTCCGTCCTCAGTACATCCCTCGACGACACGTAATCGGTCATGTCGAGGACCATCGTCTCTATCCGCACATAGTTGTCCAAACGCCATTGTGGCGCATACACCATGTTGTCCGCGAAGAACACCGCGCACGAGATCGGCTCCTCGCCGGCGGGCGCCGTTATCATCAACGGCACGCCGTCGTCCTCGGCGCCAATCAGACACGCGAAGGATGTCACCCCGAACAGCACGGCAATAGCCACGGCTGATATCCTCTTTGCACTCATTCTTTGTCTCCCCCAATTCTAGTCGCGTTTCCATGATACGGACTAGTGGGCAGGTGTAGTGCTGTAATACTACTTGGTCAGTCGCACGGAATCAGTTTCACGGGTCGATATTCGGACTCTCAGCCTGCGCGGTCGACGACTTCCGCCGCTCGCTTGACCGAAATCCGTCGCGCCGAAATCCATCAGCATCACGCCAAAGAGCACTCATGCCCCGGATGATTCGGCCGCAGTCAGCCCACCAACGGCCGTACCATCTTGTGCACGAGATGATAGCCGCCGGACAACCGCTTTATCCCCTTCATCAAATCCGATGCAATATGATCAGCAGAATATTGGCCTTAGGGCTTGTGTGCCTTGTAGCGGCGACCGCGATCGTGGGTGTCGGCAACGTCTCCGCGGAAGGAGATCAGGTCCAGCACACCCACGGTGAGGACCCCGGGTACTATGACGAGAACAACAACAACCCGTTCGACGACGACACTTTCCCCGGCGAGGCCATCCTGAACAGGACCGGGATGTGAACGGCCCTCTAATCGGGCCGAACATATCCGCCCGGGCCTCGGCCGTAACTCCTTCCTCCAAACCCCAAGTGAGACGAAGGTCCGGTGAACTCACGTACTGGCTTCTGCTCCCCCTGGGGGGAACCCTCTTCCACGCGGCCGTCGCATGGACAGCCCGAGCCGCCATCTCATCCATAGAATAGAGGGTCAGACGACACTCATGAAACGACGGGCGGGTGTTTCCGAGCTCTTTGCCGAGCGCGGCCGTCGACCGGAGCTTTGAAACAGGTGATGCTCCATCCGGTCCCAGCGAGAACCACAGGTGGGGACCTGTTGACGTGGCTCTCTGACTGCTACAAGAAACCCCCGCCCACATCACTGGAGATCGGGGGAACCGAGGTTGGCATCGCCGGGCTCGACGAGATCATGGAGGCGGCCCTCCAACGCATGGACCTCCCTGACGAAGAGGTCAAGGATGTCCTCATGAACGAGCTCAGGGCGCGGAACTACGTGCCGTCATCCGTCCGCGACGAGTACAAGAGGGTCCTGTGGGCGGAGTACAAGAAGCTCAGGGGCCAGAGGAGGGACGAGGTCGAGGAGGCCTACCAGGGGATAGCGAGGGAGGCCATCTCGTGGTATCCGAGGATCGACAAGTCCAGGTGCGAGGGGTGCAGCTCGTGCGTGGAATTCTGCTCGCAGAAGGTGTTCGAGTTCTACGACGGGAAGTCACAGGTCGTGAGGCCGTACAACTGCCTCGTCGGGAAATCCACATGCAAGGCGTTCTGCCCGGACAACGCGATATCGTTCCCGACCAGGACCGAGCTGAAGGAGACACTCAGACAGCTCAGGGTCAGTCGCGGCATCGATTGACGACGACGGGTTCTCAGGCGCAACGATTATGGCCTCGGAAGACCCAACGACGCCGGATGAACGAGAAAGCTACCTTCGCAGCTGGATGCTTCTGGGGTGTCGAGGCGGCGTTCAGGCGGGTCAAGGGGGTCGTCTCCGCCCGCGTCGGCTACATGGGCGGGAAGACCGTCGGTCCGACCTACGAGGATGTCTGCACGGGCATGACCGGTCACGCCGAGGCCGTCGAGGTCACGTTCGACCCCGTGGCCGTATCCTACGGGCATCTGCTCGATGTCTTCTGGAGCATCCATGACCCCACGACGAAGGACCGACAGGGCCCGGACTCCGGGTCGCAGTACAGGTCGGCCATCTTCTATCACGACGAAGGACAGATGGCCGAGGCCACGGCCTCCAGGGACAGGCTCCAGGCATCCGGCAGGTTCGGAAAGGCCAGGATAGTCACGGAGATAGTGCCTGCGGCCAGGTTCTGCGAGGCGGAGGAATACCACCAGAGGTACCTCGAGAAGCACGGCAGGGCCGGCTGCGCGGTCCGATGATCAGTGATGGTGCTGTTCTAGCTCGAAGTTGACGGGCCTGAGCGCGCCAAAGGCGCGAGAGAGCACCTCGGACAGCGCGGGGTGTATGATCTGCGCCCTCACCAGCGGGGCGTAGGTCTGGTTCTCCGAATGCATCATGTTCACGACCTGCTGTATGAGGGTCGCGGCCTGCGGGCCCACGGCGGTGCCGCCCAGGATCCTCCTGCTCGGATACTCGACGATGACCTTGACGAAAGTCTCCTCGTCGCCGTAGGCGTAGCCCATGGCGGTGTCGTGGTACCTTGCGAGGCCTACCATGACCTTCCTGCCCTTGACCGCCTCCGATTCTATCATGCCGACCTGCCCGACCTGAGGGTCGGTGAAGACCGCGTGGGGCACGGCATGCAGGTCCATGGCCATCTTCTGCTCGGAGTACAGGTTGTGGCCAACGATGGATGCCTGGTGGTTCGCGGTGTGCCTGTACATGTTCCTGCCGAGGGCGTCCCCGAGCGCGTATATGCCGGGCGCGGAGGTCTCCAGGTACTGGTTCGTCAGTATCCAGCCCTTGTCGTCCATCTTGACCCCGGTGTTCTCCGGCTTCAACCAGTCCGAGTTGGACCTCACGCCCGTGGCGACCAGGAGCTGCTCCCCCTCGACGACCTTCTCGCTGTTGCCCGCGGGGCCCCTGACAGTCACGTATACGGAGCCTTCCCTGCCGTCGACGGCCACGGTCTCCGTCCCCGTGAGGATGTCTGCATGTTTCGAAAGACGGTTCTTCACGAGCGCGCTCGTCTCGGGCTCCTCGCGAGGCAGCAGGACAGGGTTCCTGCCCACGAGCGTGACCTTGGTGCCTATCGCGGAGAAGAAGTGGGCGAACTCGCACCCGATGTATCCACCTCCGAGGATGACCATGCTCCTGGGCTGCTCCTCGATGTCGAACACGGTCCTGTAAGTGTGGTACTTGACCTTGTCCAGGCCAGGTATCTTCGGCACGCTGGCCCTCGCTCCTGAAGCGATCACGACCTTGGGCGCCTTGATGGTCTCGTCCCCGACCCGCATCGTGTGGTCGGACACGAAGCTCCCGACCGCTGCGTACAGGTCGAGTCCGTGGACGTGCTTGGCCCCTTCCTCCATCTCGTGCCTGCCTGTGAGCACGATGTCCCACATGCGCTTCTTGACGACCTTGTAATCAACGCCTTCGAATCTGAGGCTCACGCCGATCGGGGCGGCCGCCTCCGCCTCCCTGATGACGTCAGCTACATGGATGAGGACCTTCGACGGTATGCAGCCGCGGTTCAGGCATGTGCCTCCGAGCGGGCCCTCCTCGACGACAGCGACCCTCTCGCCCCTCTGGAGCGGGAGGTCCACTATGTTCATGCCCGCGCCCGACCCGATGATGATCAGCCCGTATTCCTTCATCTCGACCCCAGCATGGGAATCGTGCACGTGGGCAATAAACTTAAGACGAACAGGGCGACCTCCGGCGCATCGTTTGAATAAGGGGACGACACTATCAGAAGCGGTGACCAGGTGGGGAGGCTTGAACTACCGATGCCTGAGCTCGGACGTGGGACCCAGTTCCTGAGCTCTTCGGCCGAGCGCATGCAGGAGCAGATCAGGTCGAAGGTGCCCGAGGAGTACCGGTCTTCGATCGTGGTCAGACCGTTCAAGAGGCGGGGCTCGTCGGGCCTGTCGGTCGAATACGACGACCGCGCTGAGCCGTTCGTGATGGTGGCGCTGGAGCAGCCCACGGAGTAGTCCGGGGGCGCCTCGCGCAGAAGCATTCAAATCGACGACCGCACGTGGGGCCAACGATGTCGCATCATCAGGACAGGCGCCAGGGTCCGAGGCAGCTGACCGAGAAGGAGATGGCCTTGCTCAGGGTCCAGAGCGACAGGCAGGAAAGGTACATCAGGACCGCGCTGTTCGTCCAGTCCAAGTGGTTCATGATCGGCGGGTCAGTGGGGATCGGGCTGTTCCTGCTGATCATCTACCTCATCTCGCGCTAGGCCTGCTTCTTCTTGTGTATCGGGCAGGGATAGCCCAGCTTGCAGTACCTGCACTTCTCCTCCTTGACCGGGGGTATGGCCTTCCTCAACCGGCCGTACTTGCGCCTTGGCAGGATATCCCTGGTCGGGTGAACGCGGCTGTGTTACAAAAACCCTGGGACGGGGTTCAGCCCGCCCTGGTCAGGAGCACGTTGAACACGCATCCCTTGGAAGGCTCCTTCGGGACGATGTCCGAGACCCACATCTTCCCCCCGCAGCGCTCGACGATCGTCTTGACCGCCGCGAGGCCTATGCCGAACCCGCCTGCGAGCTCAGACCTGGACCTCTTCGTCATCATCAGCACCTCGCTCTTGAGCTGGTCCGGTATCGTCCTGTCCGGGTCCGAGACCTTTATCCACCACAGGTCACGCTTGACCTCGGCCTTGGGCTCCACGGTCACGGAGAACCTGATCTCCTGCTTCCTCGCGGACCTGACGGCCGCCGCGAACAGGTTCACGAACGCGTCCTTGAGCATCGGGTCCGCCGACACCATGACCGGGCCCTGCGGGAACCCGACCGCGACCTCGAGGGACCTCCCCAGAGACCGCGCCCTCGCCTCCGCGATGGCCCCGTCCAGGACCGCGCGTAGGTCCGTCTTCTCGAGCCTCGGGACGGAGTCCTCCCTGAGCTTCGCGAGCGTGCGGACCATATCGACCAGGAACATGATGTTGTCGACCTGGGAGTACGTCCTGTCGACCGCCTGGGCTACCTCCGGATCCAGGCCAGGCCTGCCCCTCAACGACTCCATGTACGCCATGACAGGGGTCGTGTAGTTGGCGATATCGTGCGTCAGGAGGTCCATGTGCAGCTGGACCTGGTCCCTCGTCGTCGAGACCTCTCCCAGGAGCTTGGCGTTCTCGAGCGCCACCGCGGCGTGGTTCGCGAACATCGTGGCGACCTCGATGTCCTCGCTCGAGAAGGTATCCGGAGGATACTTGAGCAGCTCGATCACGCCCAGGACGTCCTTCTTGCCCAAGATGGGCACCGCGAGCATGCGCGAGTGCGTCGCCGGCGTGCCGGGGATGTAGTCCCCGCGTCCGTCCGCCTCGGTGTCGAGCACGAGCTCGGCCTTCCTCGTCCTGGCGACGTGCCCCACGTATCCGACCTCCGCCGGGAAGTCCCTGTCCGCCATGACCTCGGATGCGTAGGGGCCAGTGGCGTACACGGGGTTGCCGACCCGGCGTGCCCAGTCGTACATGTAGAACGCGAGTTCGTTGCACGGTATGAGCTCGGCCATCTTCTCCGATATGATCCTGAATATCTCCGAGCTCTCTATCTCCTTCTGGAGGTTGGCGGCCGTCTCTATGAGCGCGGTCTGGGCCCTCGCCCTGATGCTGAGTTTCTCGAACAGCTCGGCGTTCTCCATGATCCTGACGATGTTCGCCCCGAAGTCCTCCGCGATGCTGACCTCGTCTGGCGTGAACTGTGTCGGGCCGGACGTGTCGCCTACGAAAAGGACTCCCAGGAGTGCGTCGCCCCTCATCAGGGGGACGACTATGCAGTGGTCGAAGCTCATCTGGCCCAGGACCTTCCTCTTCTGGCCCGGGGACCACGCGGGTGAAACGCAGGTCCTCGACGTGCGGTGCTGGATCGCCTCGGCCGCGAGCGGGAAGGAGCTGAGGAACATCCTCGAATCCTTGGATATCGCGACCCCCTTGGCGGAGCATCCGAGGCACATCAGCTCCTCCGAGTCCTTCAGGAACCTGAACACGGACACGAAGTCGGCGTCGAAGTAGTCCATGGCATTCCTGCAGAACCTGGCGAAGGACTGTTCCAGCTCGGCCCTGTCCCCCGGGGCGCATGAGAGGCACCGTACCAGGACGGACTGCATCTGGAAATGCTCCTCCATGAGCAGGGCGATCTCCTCTACGCCCATGTCGACCGCGTTCGATGCGCCCCTGCGAGCATCTGTCGCGTCCCCGGCGGGCACCTTCTCCTGGACGATGTCGACCAGGATGCGCCTCAGGATGAGCTGGTTCGCGAGCAGGCTGCTGAGGTTCAGGGTCCTGAGATGCTCGGACCGAACCATGCTCCTGAGGACCTCGCGGGCCTTCCTCGACGCAGGGTCCTCGACATAGTCCAACAGCGCGAGGATGTAGGACCTGAGCCTCTCGGTCCTGACCTGGGGTGCGCCGACAGAATCCGAAACGCGCGCGAAGGGCACCCTGCCAACCTCTGTCGCCCATCGCTCGACGACGGTAGGGAGCTCGTCCCTGATGAGCCTGATGACCTTCGAGTCCGACGGGCTCGTGACGATCGGACCGCGGTTGTTATGCATGACCGTTAGGACACTCTCCAGTCCTGACTCTCCGTAGCCACGGCAATATGCCCTTGAGGGTTAAAATCGCTTTGCCCACAGGCGCCAGAAGCGTGGATGGGTGTACCACATCCCGGCGTGATATATGAGCGGCACCAGCCGGCCGGGACACTGGTTGCCTTTACCTCGCATACGCTTATATTTCGGCACCCGATAGCGATTTTCCGGAGTTGTGTGTCACAATGACAACCCAACACGCTTCGGTCAAGACCCTGCTCCTCACGGGGAAGCAGGTCAAGAAGCTCCTTGACATGAAGGACGTGCTCGGCGCGGTCGAGAACGCCTTCAAGCACAAGGGGCTAGGCAAGGTACAGATGCCGCCAAAGGTCTACCTCTTCTACGAGAAGTTCGACGGGGACCTTAGGACGATGCCCTCGTACGTAGAGGACATGGATGTCTCGGCGGTCAAGATCGTCAACGTCCACCCGCAGAACGCGAAGAACTACGGCATGAGGACCGTCATGGCCCTCCTCGTCCTGGTCAACCCGCACACGGGCGCACCCCTGTCGGTCATGGACGCGACCCATGTCACGGACATGAGGACCGGAGGCGCGAGCGCGATAGCCTCCAAGTACCTCGCGAGGCCGAACCCGAAGGTCGTCGGGATCATAGGCGCGGGCAACCAGGCAAGGACGCAGATGCTGGCGCTCCTGACCCAGTTCGAGAGGTTCGACGAGGTCCGCGTGTTCGACCTGTACCCCGAGAAGAGCAAGGCGCTCGTACGGGAGTTCAGGAGGCACTACAAGGACAAGGTCGGCAAGTTCACCGTGGCCAAGGAGGCAAAGGCCGCCGTGGTCGACTCCGACATCGTCATCACATGCACGTCCTCCAGAGGGCCCATAGTCATGGACGAGTGGGTCAAGGACGGCACGCACATCAACTGCATAGGCGCGGATGCACCTGGCAAGCAGGAGATGGACCCGAAGGTGCTCAAGAGGGCGCGCCTGGTCATTGACGACTGGGAGCAGGCGAGTCACTCGGGTGAGATCAACGTGCCCCTCGCGAAGGGAGAGCTCACGCGCGAGGACGTGGACGCCGAGATAGGCGAGGTCGTCGCGGGATTGAAGCCCGGCAGGGAGAACGACGAGCAGATAACCGTGTTCTGCTCGACCGGGCTCGCGGTCCAGGACGCCCTCACGGCCAAGATCGTGTACGACCAGGCCATCGCGCAGAAGGTCGGCAGGCCGATGCAGATCGTGCTCTGAGCGCTGCGAGAACTCAAACCCTTCAAACCCCCTGATTTTCCACACCGGCACCACGGACCGGCGGAGTTCGGCAAGGATTATGTCCCCACAGCCCGATACGAGCCGGGGCTTGTGAGGGTACCGGGGCGTTTTTTCAGAGGTAGCTCCAGGCCTATCAAGTAACATCGAAAGGGGGATTTGACCTGAGAAGGGGATTGATCGGGATAGCCGCAGCCCTGGTAGTTGCGATGCCTTCGCTCTTCCTGGCTGCGCCGGCAAGCGCGGAGACCGTGCCCGACATGTGGACCGTGATGGTGTACATGGACGGCGACAACAACCTCGAGGCGGCCACAGTGACTGACCTCGGGGAGATGATGGTGGCAGGATCGACGGCCGATGTGAACATCGTGGTCCTCCTGGACACGCTCGAAGGACCTGCGGACCTCTTGTACGTGAACCAGGGGAGCACGACGGTCCTGGCAGCATGGGGCGAAGTGAACATGGGAGACCCTGCGACGCTGCAGGCGTTCATCTCCGATGCCGCTGCTCTGTATCCAGCTGAGAACTACGCGCTCGACTTCTGGAACCACGGCGGGGGCATCATGGGCGTCTGCTGGGACGACACTTCCAGCTCGGACAAGCTCACGATGCCCGAGGTGAGGTCGGCGGTGGTCGGAGCTGGCGTGGTCATGGATGTGATCATGTTCGACGCCTGCGACATGGCCCAGGCAGAGATCGCGCACCTGTTCCAGGGATACGCGGACTACGTGGTCTCCAGCCAGGAGACGATGTGGGGCCAAGGGTTCCCATACGACGCCATCATGACGAGGTTGGTCGCGGAGCCGACCATGACCGACAGGAGTCTCGCGCTCATAGTGGGCGAGGAGTTCACTGTCTTCTACACGGACCTGGGATGGAACCTGTGCACCATCAGCGTGTACGACATGGCGTACCTGACGACGGTCTCGGACGCTGTCGGGGTCTTCGCGAGCGGGATGAAGGCGACGATGAGTGCGACCTACAGGACCTACAAGACCTGCAGGCTCGGGGCCGCGGATGCCGCTGGAGCGGTGGACCTCATGGGTTTCGCGCAGCTCGTGTCCGCGAACACGAAGGTCAGCACGACCGTCAGGAGCGCGGCTGCGGCTGTCGTCAGCGCGGTCGACTTGGCCGTCATATACGAGTGGCACTCGGACGACTGTGACGGCATGAACGGCGTTGGGATATGGTTCCCCACGAGCTCCGTGTCGTACTACTGGAGCCCGACGATCGAGACCATGTACAGGTCGCTGCCGTTCGACGCGGCGACGCACTGGGCAGACTTCCTCGACTCGTACTACGCGAAGGCCTGATGTCGGGAGGTTGAACCCGAGGGTCTCAAACCCGTTGTCGGAGGGGCCGAAGGCCTCTCCGACCTACATTTTCTCACCTCGCCGAGAGGCGCCCAAACAGGGGGGGTCAGTAGCCGGGTTATTCGATAACCGTTAATACCGTGATACGTGATACTGACCGAGCCCCGCCGGGGACCATTCGGCCCTGTGGGGACGCGTCGAACAGGGGGTAGTCTGACTGAAGAGGTATTACATGGGCCTAGTGGCCGTGCTGATGATCCTGCCCGCGCTCGCGCTCTCCGCGCCTGCGAAGGCAGAGGTATTGCCTGTGGATTGGACCGTCATGATCTACATGGACGGAGACAACAACGTCGAGTCATATGCCCTGATGGACCTCGCGGAGCTCGAGGCTGTCGGGTCCAGCGCCGACGTGAACATTGTCGTGCTCCTGGACACGTATGGCGAGGAGGCGAACCTCCTGCTCGTCGAGAGCCCGCTCTCGACCGTCGTGGAACCCTGGGGAGAGCCAAGCATGGGGGACCCCGACACTCTGACGAGGTTCATTGACAGGGCTGAGGCGCTGTACCCGGCCGAGAGGTATGCCCTGGTCATGTGGGATCACGGCGGAGGCATACGTGGGCTCTGCTGGGACGACGACAACGGCGGAGACTACCTGACGATGGCCGAGTATAGGCGGGGCCTCTCGGACGCGCAGCTGTCCTTCGACCTCATCGTACTCAACGCGTGCGTGATGGCCACCGCCGAGATAGCCCACCAGATGGTCGGGTACGCGAACTACGTCGTCTTCAGCCAGGAGAACATGTACGCGGTCGGCTTCCCGTACGACCTGATCGCGCAGGACCTCGTCGCCTCTCCCGAGATGGATGGAGAGGCTCTCGCCATGATGATGGCCGGGCACTACGTCGCGCAGTTCGAAGAACTGGGATGGGACGGGGTCACTATCAGCATCTACGACATGGCCCAGGTGGGCATCGTCGCCTCCGCGGTCCAGACGTTCGGCAGTGCCCAGAAGGCCACTGTGGCCACCTACTACTCGGAGTACAAGACGCTGAGGAGACTCACGCCCGCGCCGAACAACGCGGCGGACCTGCTCACCTACGCGACCCTTGTCAGAGACAGCACGATCATAACTGACAGTGCGGTCAAGGCCTCCGCGCAGGCGGTAGTCGATGCTGTGGACGCTGCAGTGATATTCGAGTGGCACTCCGCGGACGTCGCTGACGAGAACGGGCTCGGGATATGGTTCCCGACCAAGTCCGTGAAGTACTACTGGGGCGAAGCGTACGAGGGGATCTACAGGGGACTGGTGTTCAACGACGCCACCGGCTGGGCGGACTTCCTGGACACCTACTACAACAAGGGATGAGCCCTGGCCGATCCGCGAAAACCTTTCCTAAAACCCCTTGCTGCCATTTTCTGAACGGTGTCCATGCTACAGGCTCGCGCCACATGATTGGCATCTCTCGGCCTGCTCATCGTTGAGCGTGCCGCAGTACCTGCACTTGAGCTTGATCCTCATGGCCTTCTTCTCGGCCATTGCCATGCGTTCTCTCTTCGAGACCCTGATCATGCGATATCCCGCGAGCATCAGGACGACGCCCACGCCCAACATCGCGACGCCCGCGTACCATATGCCCATGAAGAACGGCGCGAGTGAGAAGAAGAACAGCATGAACGCGAAGGCCATGCACATCATGGCGAACATCTCGGAGCCGTCGTCCTGAGACGGCTCGGCCGGCGTCGCCGCTGACCGTGCCGCGACCTCCTTGCCGCAGTTGAGGCAGAACTTGGACTCGTCGGGTATGTCGGAGCTGCACGAAGGGCATTTCAAGGTCTTCCCTCGTCTCATACGATTGTCCGTGCTCTTATTATCCCCTGCCGTGCGGATATCATGTGTGATAACGCGCCCCGGACCCCTGTCAGGATATCCTTTTAATCCGCCAGGTGATGTACGGCCGATGATCTGCCTAGGCGTGGAAGGCACCGCCCACACCCTCAGCATAGGGATAGTGGACCAGGACTGCAAGGTCCTCGCCAACACGGGCAAGATGATAGACGGGTCCAAGGGCGGCATACACCCGCGCGAGGCGGCGAACCACCACGCGGAGAACATGGTCCCCCTGATGCACGATGCCATCTCCAAGGCGGGCATATCGTACAAGGACATAGGGCTCGTGGCGTTCTCCCAGGGACCAGGCCTCGGACCGTGCCTCAGGACGGCGGCCACGGGCGCGCGCTCGCTCGCGCTTACGTTGGGCGTGGACATGATAGGTGTGAACCACTGCGTGGCCCACCTCGAGATCGGGAGGAAGGTCACCGGGTGCAAGGACCCCACCCTCCTATACGCCTCCGGGGGCAACACGCAGGTCATAGCGTACTCGGGCGGCAGGTACCGGGTGTTCGGGGAGACGCTCGATGTCGGCATCGGGAACATGATAGACAAGTTCGGCAGGTCTGTTGGCCTCCCCTTCCCCGCGGGGCCACACCTGGAGAGGCTCGCGAGGGAGGGATCGGAGCTGGTGGACCTGCCGTACAGCGTCAAGGGGATGGACGTCGCGTTCTCGGGGATACTGACTGCTGCCATCCAGCTGCACAAGTCGGGCAAGAGGCTCGAGGACGTCTGCTACTCGATACAGGAGACCTGCTTCGCGATGCTCGTCGAGGTCACCGAGAGAGCCATGGCGCATGTCGAGAAGGACGAGGTCCTGCTCGGTGGGGGCGTGGTCCAGAACAAGCGCCTCCAGGGGATGGTCAGAACTATGGCGGAGGAGCGCGGCGGGAAGATGTTCGTGCCCCCGGGCTCATTGTGCGTGGACAACGGCGCCATGATCGCTTGGACGGGACTCGTGATGCACAACGCAGGTGTCAGGACCAGGCTCGAGGACAGCGCCGTGAGGCAGAGGTACAGGACGGACGAGGTCGACCTGCCCTGGATGACGTGACCCCCAATCGTACTACAAAGGCCGCCCTAATCCGCTCATGTTCGGGCGAGTCATCAATTATCCCGTGATGCGATTCATCCTCAGAGGCATAGGAGGGGTTGTTCTTGGCCGATACAGAGGATGTGAAGTTCAAGAAGCTGAAGGATTTCAATCTCGTGATGGGGTTCCTGCACCTTTTCCAGGGCGCGCTGATGCTGTTGATAGCTACACCTGGCGAGGCGGAGATATGGACCACGTTCCAGGGCTATGAGAACGGCATGATCGTGCCTATCAAGGATATCATCGCGTCGGTGCCGCTCGCACCGCTCGTCGCGTCGTTCCTGTTCGTGTCCGCGATCGCGCATTTCTCGCTCTCGACATTCGCCAACAAGTGGTACGTGGACAACCTGAAGAAGGGGGTCAACTACGCCAGGTGGCTCGAGTACTCCATCAGCTCGTCCATCATGATCGTTCTCATCGCGTTCCTCGTGGGCATATCGGAGCTCTCGAGCCTGATACTCATATTCTCCCTGAACGCGACCATGAACCTGTTCGGGTGGATGATGGAGCTGCACAACCAGACCACGAAGAAGACCGACTGGACAGCGTACATGTTCGGCTGCTTCGCGGGGTTCGTCCCATGGGTCGTCCTCGGCATATACTTCTTCGGGGCGATATTCCAGAACGCGGACGCCGTGCCGACCTTCGTATACGCGATCTTCTTCGTCCTGGCGGCGTTCTTCAACGTGTTCGCCATCAACATGGTGCTGCAGTACCGCGCGAAGGGCAAGTGGGCGGACTACCTCTACGGCGAGAAGGTGTACATCATCCTCAGCCTGACGGCGAAGTCGACGCTCGCTTGGCTCGTGTTCGGCGGCACGTACAGGTTCTAGACCGAAGACCTCGAAACCTCTTCCGCATTCTTGTTCTACATCCGGAGTGAGACCACGTCGACAGGTCGACCGAATGCGAGGGCCACTTTCGGGATTCCCCCCTGTCAGGCCCATCTGCTCGGAGAGGTCCTCCGGGGCGTCCTCGAGAATGCCGCGAGAGAAGGCGGACTGGAGCGCCCGATAGGTTCGAAGCAGGCCCGGGCGGGGCTTCCCCCGGGAGGGACAGGTCTCATGATCACGGATGAGCACGCGGCGCGTCCTCGAACTGTCTCGAGGACTTCACGATGAGCACGAGCCCCGGTATCCCGAAGAAGAACGCCGGACCCATGATGGCGCACGCGGCCCCGAGCACGGCGAACGGGAACAGCTTCCTCATCATGGCCAGCATGCCACCCAGGACGCCGAGGACTCCGCACGAGTAGATGAGCATGGCCAGGGCGATGCTCTGCGTCTCCAACTCCCCCATCGTCGAGATTATGATGGTCGTGAGCACGATCGAGAAAACGCCTGTGATCGTCGTGAGGACGCCTCCGACGACCAGGTAGTCCTTCGAGGCATCCTTCGCCGGCACCCTGTAGTCATGTCCGCAGTACTGGCACACGTTCACGTCCCAGGACATGGCCCTCCCGCAGCCCACGCAGAACCTGTTCCTCGCCTCGCCAGGCGAGACCGCTGGAAGGACGATCTCCTTGCCGCACATCCCGCAGAACCTCATCCCTTGGGGGTTGTCCGCCCCGCAGATCGCGCACTTCATGCCCGTTCCTCCTGAGAAATGAACGACTCCTGGGGACATCAACCCTTCGGCCCAATCAGTGCAGCTGCTTGCCCACGATCTCGTCCAGGAGCGACAGGAACTCCTCCTGCTTCTCCTCCGATATCGTCGCGCCCGACGCGACCGAATGTCCTCCGCCCGTGCCTCCGACCTTCTCGGCGGCCCTCTTCAGACCTGACGACAGGTCGAGTCCCTTCGACACGAGGTGCTTGGTCCCCCTGCTGGAGACCTTGACCTTCCCGTCGACCCTGGACAGCGCGAGCGTCGGCTTGCCCTGGTCCAGGATGTACTGCATCGCGAGGCCGCACTGGGCGCCCGCGAGCGACGGGTCCGGGGCGTCGAAGTACTGTATGTTCTCCTTCTGCTCGGCGCCGTCCTCCTCTATCTCGAGGAGTCTCTTCAGTATCTTGGATGTGTACTGCCGCCTCAGGCCGTTCGCCTGCTCGAGCGCCCCCTTGTCTCCCATGCTCAGGGCGACCCCGAGGCCCTCATGGTCCATCCTGCCGCAGGCGTTCAACAGGTCCGCGAGGTCGGACGCGCTCAGCCCCATGGAGGGTATCCAGTGCACATCCGATACTAGCTCCTCGACCGTCTCCGGCCTGCACCCCTGACCCATGAGCCTCAGCGAGAGCATCGATGTGAGCTTCCGCCGGTACACCTCGTCCAGAGAGCCCATGGGAGACTTAGGGTTGATCTTGACGGACTCGAGGAACGCGGCCACGTTCTCCTCCCTGCCGGACAACCCGACGAAGTACGGGTCCACGGAGTTCGATATGGTGTCCAGGACCGTCGTGCCCGTGAGGTTCAGCCCGCGCTGGACGGTGACGTGCTTCCTCTCGACCGCCAGCTCGAGTATCTGCTGGTTCAGGCCCTTCATGCCGCCCATGTGCTGCCGGTCCCCCACGACGCCCGCGAGGGCTATCGGGGACAGGTCCCAGTTGGCCTCGTCCATGACGACGGACAACAGGAGGCTCAGGGACGCGCCGCAGGCCTCGACCATGCCGTCCATGCCGTGGAAGTGCGGGTTGACCTGCACGACCTTCTTCGACTTCCTGATGGGCTTGTGGTGGTCCAGGGCGACGACCTTCGCGTCCAGGGACTCGAGCCCGTCTATCTGGCCAGAGCCCATGTCGAGGAATATGATGTTGGCGTTGCCCTCCTTGGCTATGCGCTCGACCGCACCCCCGTCGAGGCCCTTTATCATGGACAGGTGGAACTGCTTCCCCATGCGCCTGAGCGCCCCGGCCATGACGGACCCTGCCGCGAGCCCGTCGGCGTCGTAATGAGAGATGACCCTGACGTACTCCGCCTTGTCGACCATCTTGGCCGCGAGCTTGACCGCGTCCGAGAAATCAGCCGGGAGTGCGATGCTCCCGTTCATGGAAACCTCACTCGACTTCGAGCGCGGCGTTCGCCATGGAGTAGAACCATGTCTCAGGTATGAGGCCCTCGCGCTTGTAATACTTCGTGAGCCTGCGTATCTTCGACTCGATCAGGTGCATGCCCCGCGTGCTGTGCAGGTCCTTCTTGTTCATCTGGACATGCTTGTTGACCTCGACCGCGCGCTTCATGAGGTTGGACAGGTCGTCCGGGAGCGCGGGCTTGATGCCCTTCTCCTCGAGTATCTCCTTCATGCTCTTGCCCGTCGCGAGCCTCACGTTCGGTATGGCATGCTGGTCCCTGAGGATCAGGCCTATCGTGGCCATGTTCTTGCCCTCGCCCGCCAGCTTGGCAGCCAGGTCCTTGATCTCCTCTGGGGACTGCTGGACCCAGTCAGGGTTCTTGTCCGTCAGGGGGCGCTTGGAGCCCGATCTGCCCCTCTTGCTCGAATGCATCCTTGACATTGTGCTCTATCTCCGATGTAACTGGTTTGACCTGTGGCGAGGCAGGCCAACTATATTCTTCCCTCATTTAAAGGTTTCGACAATGGCGCGGGCCTCGGACAGCATCTCACGGTACTCCACCAGGGGGAACGAAAGATCCTCCGGGAGCTCCTTGAACATCCGGGCCTCGACGATCGCGTCCGGATGAGAGGGCCCGCAACACCGCGAGTGAGCGCGCCCCACGACGACCTTGCCGCCCTCGACATCGATGGTCCCGAGGGGCTCGAGCGCCATGCCCGTCTCCTCCGAGAACTCCCTCACCGCGGCCTGCTCGAACGTCTCTCCAGGCTCGAGCCTCCCGCCAGGCATCTCCCACGCGCGCCCGCGATGGCGGACCATGACGAACGAGTCCCCCTGGAACGCGATCGCGTACGCGAACGGTTCCCGCCCGCTCATGGGGACACCACGAATGCCGCGTGGTCCATCGCGTACCGCGATATGTCGATGGCCTCTCGGATATTGAGCCCTTTGGAGACGAGCTCCTTCCTGACCTGGGCGTACACCTCTCCCGGCTCCCGGTTCACATCGACGCTCCTCGACTTCAGCATCAGTATGCCCCTCTCAACCTCGAAGTGCCTCATGTTCCGGACGAATATCTCCGCCTGGTCCCTCTGGGCGATGTCCTGGTAGACCAGGTCCACGCCCTCGACCATGTGCGCGTAGCTCTCCGGCATCGAGGCGTCGGCCATGATGGGTATCATGTTCTTCCTGGACTCGCACACGCCCACGAGGTCCCTGAAGGACCTCGCGGACACCTCGACGCAGTACACCATGCCCGAGGACGCGACATCCGATACATGGGACGCGGTCGTGCCCGACGCGGCCCCGAGGTACAGGACCCTGGTGGACCTGTCCAGCCCGAGGCCTCTGCCTCCGAGGAGCATGAGCGCCGCGAGCTTGGACCTCATAGGGTCCCAGGAGCGGTACTGCGTGTCCTGGAACTCGACCAGGCGCTCGCCATACACGTTGATGTCACGGGCGGCGTTGACCGTCATCAGGGTGCGCCCGGTCGTGTACACGTTGGGCGCGCCCTCGAGTTCCTTGAACGGGTTCACGAGCGCCATATGGCCCGGCCTATGCCATAGCCGATAAATAAGTTATACACCGGAAGGCATACGAACAGCCGATGCCGGACGAGGACGTCACGGACCAGATACGGTCCCTGGCGGAGAAGATGGAAGGGCTCGAGGAGTCCATGAGGATGGTCTCCGGGCCTTACTCGCAGCTGCTCGAGTACATCGAGCGGTTCCAGAAGATATCCTCGAGCTACTTCAGGCTCATAGACCTCTACCAGAAGTACGGGGAGATATCCCCCGACCTGCTCATGCCCGGCGTCAAGGACCACATATCGAGGGAGATCGTCAAGATACTCTTCGAGCGGGACGGGCAGAACATCACGCAGATCACGGAGAAGCTCAAGGACAGGAGGGGCTCGGCATCCAGGAGGATCGTGAGGGAGAGGCTGAAGCTGCTCCAGGAGAAGGCGGTCGTGGTCGAGAAGGGCTCTTCGCGGTCCAGGGAGTACTGGCTCTCGGAGGGCTACGTGAAGAAGTGGTACGAGCTCCTCGGGCTGGGCCTCGGCAAGAAGGGGAATGAATGAGCGTCGGCCACTTCTGTCCGCTTCGGTAATATACCGATACCCCGCATGTTATCAATCAGAAGGCCCGAGCAGGGCCGGGATGAGTGAAGGAGAATGGACGAGGATATGGAGCCGGAGAAGCTCAAGGAGATACTCTCGGTCGTCTCGACCGAGATACCGAAGCTGGTCGAAGCGATCACGAAGACGATGTACAACGCGGAGAACGCCGGGAACATGGCCAAGGCCGTGGCCCAGTTCTACAAGTCCATGAAGGACGCTGGGATGGACGAGAAGCAGGCCTTCGAGCTCACGCAGGACTTCATGTCCAGCTTCAGCATCGGCGGGATGATAGGGAAGGCGATCCAGGGGCACAGCCACAACGACGGCGTGGACGATCTCATCGAGGCGAAGGTCAGAGAGAAGATCAAGAAGAAGTTCGAGAAGGAATCGGGCGAAGATGACTGACCGTGACGAGAGGACCGATATACTGAAGCTGGTCGGGACCGTCGGCACGCAGGCTCCCGCGCTGGTCCTCAAGCTCGGCCTGAGCTACCTCAGGATGAAGAGGACCGCGAGGAAGGCCTCCCAGACCTTCGTCAGGGAGCTGGAGAGGGACGGCATGCCCTCCGAGCTGGCCAGGCGGCTCGGCGAGGAGTACGGGTCCGAGATCAGCATCAGGAAGCTCCTCGGCTCTGGCGGGGGCGCCATCCTCCAAGGGCTCAGGCCCCGGTAGTCAGGACCGGAAATTAATATAGCCATACCGCCTGATACATCGACCGTGAAGGCCGAGCTGAACGACATCGCGGACGAGGTCATGCGGAAGTACCGCGGGCTTCCCAAGGACTACGCAGGGCACATCCCGATCGGGAAGGGCGCGAGCGGGTCCGATACATCCAAGATAGACAAGTTCGCCGAGGACGCCGTCCTCGCGTTCATGGACGAACAGGACATAGGCCTGAACGTCCTGAGCGAGGAGATAGGGTTCGTAGACAGAGGGGGCAAGAAGACCCTCGTCCTGGACCCCATCGACGGCACCGTCAACTGCACCAGGGGCATCCCGTTCTTCTCCATATCGATGGCCGTGTGCAACAAGACCATGGCCGACTGCGACCACGCGCTCGTCAGGAACCTGTTCTCTGGCGACACGTATTACGCCCGCAGGGGCGGCGGGGCGGAGCTCAACGGCCACAGGATCGCGGTATCCAAGTTCAACCGGGACGATTCCCTATTCCTGATGTTCGACGGCCGGGATGTCGCGCCCGAGAGCGAGAAGGTCAAGGCCATGGCATCGAGGGTCAGGACCATGGGGTGCGCGTCGCTGGAGATGTGCCTCGTGGCCCAGGGCTCGGCACAGGCCCATTACATGAACTGCACGAAGCGGTCGAGGATGATCAGGATCGTAGACATAGCAGCCTCGTGCCTCATACTGCGCGAGGCCGGAGGTGAGGTCGTCGACCTCGCCGGGAACAAGCTGGACATGGAGCTCTCCCTGGACGACAGGAAGAACTTCCTGGCATATGGTGACCCGAAGATCAAGGAGCTGGTCCTATGAGGATAGGCATTTCAGGCACGCCGGAGCTGAAGAACTTCAAGCGCGTTGCGAACAAGGTCGTTGAGGCGCTCGAGGGCGAGGACATCGTTTTCGAGGAGCGCACAGCGGAGGCGCTCGGACGGGAGGGGGTGCCGCTGAACAAGCTGAAGGCGGACGTGCTCATCACCGTCGGAGGCGACGGGACGATCCTGAGGACGCTCCAGACCACTAGCCTGCCCATACTGGGCGTGAACGCTGGCGTCCTGGGCTTCCTGACGGAGGTGCAGCCGGGCGAGATAGAGGCGTCCATGGCCCAGCTCATCAAGGGGGACTACAAGATCGACAAGCGCCTCAAGCTCAAGGTCGTCGTCGACGGCAAGCGGATGAAGGACACAACGAACGAGGCGGTCGTGCACACGGCCCATGTCGCCAAGATGAGGCACTTCGTCGTGTCTGTCGACAACAAGCCCGCCACGCAGATGCGCGCGGACGGGATCATAGTCGCGACCCCTACGGGCTCAACATGCTACGCGATGAGCGTCGGCTCGTCCATCATAGACCCGAGGGTCGAGGCGCTCGTGATAGCCCCGATCGCGCCCTTCAGACTGTCCGCGAGGCCTCTCGTCGTGCCCGCCAAGAGCTCCATATCCGTCACCATCCACGAGCCCAAGGAGTGCGTCATGGTCGCGGACGGCCAGGAGGAGGTCTTCCTGACCGGGAACGAGGAGATCGTGTTCTCGTCGTCCGAGAAGAAGGCCAGGTTCGTCATACTCAAGGGCGAGTTCTACAAGAACCTGGAGGAGAAGCTGATGGCCTCGTCGCCCATGATAGGGCACAGGCACTGAGCCCCAAGGATGATACGATGCCACCGGTAGCGGTCGACGCCGTCAGGATAGACTACCCGAAGCTGTGGTTCGCCGCGGGCGCGGCCATAGACGCCGCAGCCATGGCCACCATGCTATTCCTCGCCTATGACGCCGTCGAAGACTTCGCGCGCGTCATGTGGATTGCGTGCGCGGTCCTGATATGCGGCCCGCTCCTGTTCCTGTTCGTACCGCCCATGTTCACGAGCCACCACGCGGGCGAGAAGGGGCTGCACCTCAGGATGGGCCTGCTGATGAACACGACGGTGCCGTACAGGTACATCAAGGGCATCTCCGACGCGAAGGTCACCTACGGCTCGGTCATGGTCGGGATAGGCGTGAAGTACGTGGCCAAGAAGAAGACCGTGTTCGTCACGGCGTCCTTCAAGGAGCTCATATCCATCAAACTGGACGGGCCGCAGCAGTTCGGCAGCCTCATGAGGCCGCTCGTGGACCAGATAGTCCTGAGCGTCAAGGACAAGGAGGGGTTCGTCTCGGTCATCAAGGACAGGGCGGGCCTGGAGGGCTGACGACGGTGCCCCTGTTCGACTTCACGAAGAGGATGGAGCCCGTCAAGGCCATCAAGAAGAGGACCCTCAAGATGATACTCGAGGCCTCGAAGTCCCAGTACCCGAACGAGTTCGCGGCCATGCTGAAGGCCGACAAGGGCGTCATCAAGGAGCTCTGGCTCCTGCCAGGTACAGAATCGGGGGAGACCTCCGCTCTGTTCCGGATGCACATGATGCCGCACGAGCCGAAGATCGTGGGGACGGTGCACTCGCACCCGTCGGGGAGCTGCTATCCATCGGACGCGGACCTGGACCTGTTCAACAGGTTCGGGTACTGCCACATAATCGTGTGCGAGCCGTACAACATGAGGAGCTGGGCGTGCTACGACGGCATGGGCAACGAGAGGGACCTGGACATCGTGAACTGAGGCCGTCCCCAGAACGGCCAGGGAGACATAGTATCCCTGCAATAATAAGAAATATCACGATGATCCTAACCTCCCCCCGGGAATCTGGATGAAGGTGGCGGATTGGCGGACTTTCGTCGGCGTGGGCCTGGTCGTGACAGCGGTGTTTTTCGGCACGGTTCTATCGTACGAGCACTGGTCCTCTGATGGCTGGTACGAGCAGAGCATAGATGACGTGTCGCGCAGCAGCTTCTCCGTCGCAACGGCCCTGGACCCGTCAGGTAGAATGCATGCCGTGTATCACGCGGACGAAGTTGACTACAACGCAATCAAACACGCGGTCAGGTCGGACGGGAGATGGGAGATATCGACCGTCGCGCAGTCATCCGATTACATCTCCGACCTCGAGATGACCATAGGAGAAGACTCTGTCGTGCGCGTGTCGTGGTGGGACTCGTCCAAAGTCCACTACGCCACCAACGCGGGAGGCGACTTCGACGTCGTATCGGCGGAGATGGATGAGCCACATGCAGTTGCCATGACCATCGACCCATCCGGGAACGCACATGCGCTGGTCACGACACAACACTTCGTGGACAGCTACCCATCTTACGCCGTGTATCACCACGAGTATTGGGCAATCACATCCGGTGAGTGGGTCCTCGTACGGACCTATAGTGCGCCTGAGCAGACGGGGGACCAGCGCGTTGAGGAGCTGCTGGTCGACGGACAGAACGACCCATGCGCGTTCATATGGCTCAAGTACAATTTCACCAGTTCGACATACTACAGCCTCGCGAGTACGTTCCTGGGGGATTCCCCTCTTGAGATCCACGGACTGTTCGCCCACAGTGACGAAACGACACTCGTGGATACGGAGTATGATTCCGAGGGGCTGATCCACCTGCTCATGCGCGATGGCTCGCATGAGCCGTCCAGACTACTGCATTGGGTCGGCGACGGACAGAACTGGGACATGGGGGACGCGGAAACCATCGACTACGCCGGCGACAACGCATGGCTCGGAGCAGACCTGTGCATAGATCCCCAGGACGATGTCTTCGTGGCTTACTCCTCGAGCTTCAGCGCGTTCTCCACAAGACAGTGCGAGGTGGCGGAGCGGTCGGAGGAGGGCTGGACCATAGATGCCCTGCGCGAGAGCGAATCCACCACATGGATATCACCCTCACTGGCGGTCGACTCGGAGGGGATATACCATGTCGCAGGGTTCGTCTCCGACGGCGCCGGCACATTGACGATGACCTACGCGAACTCCGACGGGCACGAGGTCCTGATGCAGTCCTTGAGCGATGCCGCCCTGTACACGGTGATAGCGGTGGTCATTAGCTGGCCGACCGCGTTCGCGCTCATCAGATGGCAGGAACTGCGGAGAGCGGAAAGGGAGAAGCTCGCGAGCATCGGGCTCTACGACGACCAGCTCCGGAAAGCGCCGTGAGCGGCGCCGACGACCCTATTCTTGGCATACCGCTTCGCGAACAGCGTATGGAGCTGGGCGTGCTACGACGGGCACGGGAACCAGAGGAAGCTGGACACAGTTTGAGGAGTAGGACCTGCGGGCAGTCCACGCACGAAAGCGTTCCGCTCGTCAAACCCGCTGCATTTTTGAGAACTTGGCATTGTGACGTTCTGTCAAGTCATCGGGTGTTACGTGTAGTGCGAAGCCTCAAAGGCTCTGACCCCGTTGACTTCACGATGCCGAACAAGGCACATACGGGCCGTAATGGTCGATCCGGATGAAGGCAGCGGATCGCGCTCGACATGTGGGAGAAATCCACATTCCCGAATGGGCGCGTACGCCTCAAACGCTCGCTCAGGCACGCCCATCCATGCGTTGCCTGATGGAGCAGGCCAGCTGCGACCAGCCGCCTTCAACGTGGCGGCAGGGGGCTTATGGTTCAGCCCCGGCGCGTTCCATCATGACGTGATGATGACCCTCTGCGACCCTGTGAAGGGCGCAAGGTCGGAGCCGAATGGAACGAGTCGATCGTTCGGGAGGTCCGAATGACCGTCACCCGACTTTCGACGGAACCGCATCGTGATGCCCAAATCGGGGTTCCGGAGCGTGCATATCAGCGAGGGCTCGTTGCAGCCAGACCCGGCCAATCCCCGACCACAGTGCCATCCGCGACGGGGGCCGACAGCGTCAGCGTCGGGCGGTCAATGCAAAGAAAGGGGCCGATGTGCAGACCCCGGAACGGAGTTCTTGATGGGTGCACCATCCGGTGCCCGCTATACCGCCGGGACTTACCTGCAGAGATATGAGAGGCTGCCGAGAATAAAAACCTAATCCACGGATGTAATCCTCAAAGGCGTTCGGGCGACCCAGTCGTTGGGAAGCGGTCCTGAGCTTTGCCACATCATCCCGGTCGAGCATTCGACAGGCTGGCCCAGAACCGCGCAGTTAGGGAGTACATGTAGCACAAAAGCGAATCATCATCCATTGTCTGGAGACACTCGTGTCGACCGACATGAGCATCTACATTGACGAAAGCGGGGATCTCGGAGCCCGGATGACAGGCGGGTCAGGATACTTCGTGATCTGCGCCTTAGCTACAAATGACCCGGTCGGCGTCTCGAGAATTCCAAAGAAGGCCAGGAGAAGGCTCCAACTGGACCGCACATCCCGGGAGATGAAGTTCAACTCGAGCTGCGATAGGGTTCGGTCGCTCGTTCTCGAACACATAGCCGCGTCCGACTCAAGGGCGTCTTGGTGCGCTATGTACAAGAAGCCGGCCTCGCGGACAAACACGAGAGACAAGGGACGCATCTTCCAGCGGGTTCTTGAGAACGCGCTGTCGCCAATCGCCTCCTCGGCAACGTGCAGGAGGATATCTGTGACCCTTGACAAGAGGAACGAGGGATGGTTCCGAGGCTTGGATATCGAAGGCTTCGTCACGAGCATCTTGACGAAGTCTCATGGCGGTTACTTCCCTCCGGAGGTCCGAGTCAGTTTCTACGAATCCCATAACGATGGATGCCTTCAGGTAACGGACTACGTTTGCGGAGCGGTGTTCCAGATGGTCGAGAGAGGCGTCTATCAGTACTACGAGATCGTGAAGGACATCATGGTCGGCGAGCTGATACTCATATGTTGAGGTTCTGTTGAGAAGAGTGCAGATCCCGGAACGGAGTTCAGATGAGCATCAGGAAGAACTCTGCCGGCAGCGCAGAATACGTCCGATGCGCCCACATTTCCTTTCCCGTGACGACGACCCCATGTCCAAGCGGATAGAGGTTCCTCAGATCGCCTGCGCTAACACTGCCCTGGTACTTCACTTCCACCGGCAAGAGGGCCTTCCCATCCCTCAGGACGAAGTCGACCTCCCTATCCGACCGCTTGCTCCTGTGGTGGAAGACATGCTCATGATGGGAGAACAGGTCGCTGAGAGTCATCCCGTAGCTGCACCTTATGAGGTGGTCTCCCACGACCATCTCCACGATACGGCTCCTCTCGACCTTGTCCATGACCGCGTCCCTTGCCGAGCGGTAGTAATCCGCATCGCCCTTGACCCAGCCCCTGAGGGCGTGGTAGATGAACGGGTCGGTGACGTACACCTTCTTGCTGTCCTCCCTGTAGGACGGGAGGCGGTCGTCCAGGGCCACCTGATAGAACACGTTGAGCACGAACGAGTTCTCCAGGGCATCCAGGTAGCTTGAGACCATGTTGTGAGAACCGATCCCGTTCTCCTCGGCGATCCCGTTCGAGCTGACCCGCGTCGTCATCTTCTCCACGATGGACCGCAGTATGCGTTTAGCGGTGCTGTCGTGATACCTCCACCTGGCGAGGTCCCCCATCACGGCGTTCAGATACAGCTCGTAGGTATCAGAAGAGATCCTGGACCGCCGCTCGTTCTCTTCGATCGCCCTGACAATCCCGCCCGTGAGCATGTACGCATCCAAGACATGCCTGAGCTCCTTCGAGTAGAGCATGAGCTCGGTGCGAATCGCATCGTCGATCTCTCCTTCGAAGAGCTTCCTGAACATCGCGAAGCGCTCCTCCCGCCCCTGGTTGTGGAATGTGGCCAAGGGTTTCGCGAGATCGGGTCTCAGGGCGAAGACGTACTCCGAGAACTTCATCGGGAGCAGGATCTTGTCGAGCGGGCCCCCTCCCGTCCCACGCCTCCCTGGAAGCCGTTCGGCCGAGTGCTTGATGTCGAGCGAGTGCGACCCCGTGAGAACAAGGGCCTTGCCTCGAAGTTCCCCTGTGTCGGCGAGGAGCTTGACGGCCCCCGACCAGCCTTCGACTGCGGAGACCTCGTCGATGAAGATGTACGACCTCGCCCCCTTCGGGAGGCCAGATGAGAAAGCCAGGTATGCGCGGACGGTATCGACGATATCATTTGGACGGGAGAAGGTGTCGCACGTGAAATAGAGGATCGCCATGGGGTCGACCGAATGGTCCTCGATAAGCTCCCTGATGATGAGTTTGAGCTGGGTCGTCTTGCCGACCTGTCTCGGACCCCTGAGCGTGTATATCCTGTCCCCGCTCAAGTCGATGTACTTCCTGAGTCGCGGGAGCCATTTCACCTTGGACCGCTCATACTCAGCCATCTTGAGGTCGGAGTGGATGGATGAAGGGTCTTTCCACCATGGATTGAAATCTGCGAGATCGGAGACATCCATGTGAATACCTCCAGCAACATTGGGTGAGCGTACAGCATATAAAGCACTTGTCACCGCATTGACAGCTCCTTTATAAACACCCTGTCAACGCGATGACAGAAGATGCATCCCGACAGACGACGCCGGGAGCGCTCGAAGCGTAAGGGAGATGGGCTCAGAACACCTTGCTTCCAGGGGCGATCGTGCCCTTCGCCAGCGCGCCCATGCCTATGAACGAGCCCTCGCCTATGATGGTGCCGACATCTATCGTGGCGTTGATGCCCGTCTTGACATCGTCCCCGATGATCGCCCCGAGCTTCCTCCTGCCGGAACCGGTCTTCTTGCCGTCCACGACGACCATGACCTCCTTCTCGTCCAGGCGCAGATTCGCGATCTTCGTGCCTGCGCCGAGGTTGCACCGCTCGCCGATGACGCTGTCCCCGACGTAGCTCAGGTGCGGCACCTTGGTGCCGTCCATGATGATGGAGTTCTTGATCTCCACGGAGTTGCCGATCTTGCACCCGTCGCCTATGGATGTGGACGGGCGGATGTAGGCGTTCGGGCCTATGACGCAGTCCTTGCCTATGATGGCCGGGCCGACGATGTAGCTCCCGGCGAGGACCTCTGACCCTTTCCCTATCTCCACGTCCCCGACGATGGTCGCCTTGTCGGATACGGTGCCTTCGATCCTGGTCTCGAGCCCGTCCATGAGTATCCTGTTCGCCTCGAGCAGGTCCCAGGGCCTCGCGACATCCATCCACTCGCCCGTGAGCAGGTGGGTGTACAGATGGGACTTCGCCATCATGATCCTGAAGGAGTCCGTGATCTCGTACTCGCCCCTGACGGACTTCTTGGTCTCGGCTATGGCGTCGAATATCGCGGGCTCGAGCACGTACGCGCCCGCGTTGACGAGGTTGCCCTCGGGCACCTCAGGCTTCTCCATGATGTCCACGACGACCCCGTCCTGGACCTTGATGCACCCGTACCTCCTCGGGTCCGGGACCGATGTCAGGGCCATGACCGACCCCTTGACCTTCCTGTGGTGCTCCACGAGCCCCTTGACTGACTCGTGGGTCAGAACGACGTCCCCGTACAGGCAGAAGAACGGTGAATCGACCTTGTCCTTGATCATGCTGATGGCGTGGGCGGTCCCGAGCCTCTCCTTCTGCTCCACGTACTCTATCCTCACGCCGAACGAGGAACCGTCCCCGAAGTGCTCCCTGATCCGGTTCGACTTCCAGCCTATCAGCAGTATGATGTCCTTGATGCCCGCGCCCTTGAGCGCGTCTATGTTGTGCTCCAGGAACGGCCTGCCCGCGACGGACAGGAGCGGCTTGGGTATGTTCGAGGTCAGAGGCCTCATCCTGACCCCCTCGCCCGCGGCGAGGATGTATCCCTTCACTTGACGCACCTCCTCACGGCATCTGTCATGAGCCTCATTATCTCTTGGGCCCGCGCCTCGTCCCGGGCCTCCGCGAGCATCCTGACCTTGGGCTCCGTCCCGGAGGGCCTCACGAGCGCCCACCCGTCCGCGAACTGGTGCCTGAAGCCGTCCATGGTCAGCAGCTCCTTCGACTCGATGGAGGTCATCTCGACCTTGAGCTTCTTGAGCACCTTGACCTTGTCCTCCGATTTGAACGACACCGCATCTCTGAGCGTGGGATAGGACGGGATGCCCTTCCTGAGCTCAGAGAGCTTCTTCCTGGAGGCGATCTCGGCCAGCCTCGCGGCGGCGAGTATGCCGTCCGGGCAGTACGACTGGTCTGGGAATATCCAGGTGCCCGAGGGCTCCCCGCCGAAGTCCGCCTTGGACCTCTTGACCTCCTCGCTCACGAACACGTCCCCGACACGCGTGCGCACGACCTTGGCGTCTATGTAATCATCAATGGCCATGGAGGCGTCCACGGTGACGACGACCTTCTTCTTGGCGTACCGCTTCGCGAACAGCGCCAGGAGCTGGTCCCCGCCCAGGTACTCGCCCTTGTCGTCGAAGGCGACCATCCGGTCGGCGTCGCCGTCATGGGCTATCCCGACGTCGGCCTTCATGGAAATGACGGCGTTCCTGAGGTCGCCGAGGTTCTCCTCGGTCGGCTCAGGCATCCTGCCAGGGAAGTGTCCGTCGGGGTTGGAGTTGATCGTGACGACCTTGCAGCCCATCCGCTGGAGCACGATGGGTGTGATGTTGAACGCGGGTCCGTTGGCGCAGTCGACCACGACCTTGAGCTTGACCTTGCCCACGCCCGCCAATATCCTGCGGGCGTGCATCTCTGGCACGTCGTTCAGGACATGCCTCTGGCCCACCTTGTCCCAGGGCTTGAGCTTGAACTTCCTGGATGATACGAGCCTCTCTATCTTGTCCGACTGGGAGACGGAGAAGCCCATCCCGTCCGGGTTCCAGAGCTTGATCCCGGCGTACTCAGGGGGGTTGTGGCTCGCTGTGAGCATCACGCCGGCGTCCATGCACCTCGTGGCCTCCGCGAGCGTGGGTGTCGTGACGAGCCCACACGAGTACACCTGACACCCGCAGGCCATGAGCCCGCTGGAAACCGCGGCCTCCATCATCTGTCCTGATGTCCTGGAGTCGGTGCCTATGACTACGTTCCCCGCGTCGGAGCCGACGGCCATGCCTATCCGGCATGCGAGCTCAGGGGTCATCCCGCTGTTGACGACCCCGCGCACGCCAGACGAACCGAAGAGCGACATCCGATGGACCCTCTCGTGTCCGAATGATATACTCTGATATATTACAGATAGGGCCCCTGCTGACACCCAGTGACGAGGGAGATGTCTGCCCCGGCGAGGGCGGCCTCACGACACCTCAGGCGCTCAGTCGCCCTCGGCTCCTCCGTCCTGGTCCCCCGTCCTGCCCCGGGCACGCATATACATGACTGCCATCACGGCGGCCGTCGCTGCGGCCACGACCAGCGCGACCATCAGCAGCAGGTTCTGCGAACCCGCGGAATCCAGATCGTCTTCCGTCGCCGCCAGCTCCTCCCTGGCTTCGTCGAGCTCGTCCTGCGCCGCCGAGAGCTGGTCGAGCGCGTCGCCCAGGGTGTCCTGGGCCGAGGCGAGGCTCGCTAGGGTCGTGTTCAACTGGTCCTGCAGGACGATGCCGTCTTCCAGCGCGGACTCGAGGTCATCCTCCACCGCGACCAGCGACTCGAGCGCCTCCGCCAGCAGGTCCTCGGCCTCCGCGAGCGCAGCCTCCGCGTCGTCTAGCAGGGCCTGGAGGGCCGTCACGTCGGCCAGAGCGTCGTCGAGCTGGTCCTGGAGCAGGGCGACCTCGATGAGAGCCGCGTCCAGCGCGTCCTCAGCGGCCGCCAGGTCCGCGAGGGCGTCATCGAGCTCTTGCTCGAGGGCCGGCACGGGGTCGACGTACGTGACGGTCACGGAGAGTTCCGCGGAGTTGCCGGCGAGGTCGGTCGCCGTGACAGTGATGATGTTCGCTCCGTCCAGGAGAGCGATGATGCATGAGAAGCCGCCGCTGTCGTCCACGACAGCGTATATGCCGTTGATGGCCAGGGCCGCGCCGGGCTCCGTCAGGCCCGAGACGGCCACGGTCGACGTCCCTGTCGTCAGCCCGTCCTCGGGGCTGTCCAGGGAGAGCAGGGGCGGCGTTATGTCAGGGGAGATGTACACGTTGGCCCAGGCGTTGTACCGGAGGCCGTCGTCCTGCAGCCATACTGCGAAGACGTCCCCGAGCCCGCTGACAGCGACCCTCACAGACGTCGACCCGCCAGTGCTGTCGGTGGAGGCCAGCTCCATGTCCCCCCAGCCCTCGCCCAGCACATACCTGCTCGAGCAGATGGTGTTCCGGAAGCCGTCCGACTGGTGCCACACGGCGGTGCCGTTTCCGGACCTGTCGAGGACCACATGGGGGACCGTGGCGTACAGGCTGTTGTTCTCGACCGTCTCGGCGGGCGCCCAGCCCTCACCGGCGACATACAGGCTCGACCATATGCTGTCGACGTCACCGTCTTGCTGCTGCCACACGGCCAGCGCGGTCCCGGACCCGTCATCTGCCACCCGAGGGAAGAGGGCGTCTTCCACGTCGTCGTGCTCGATCAGCTCCGCGACGCCCCAGCCCTCTCCGACCACGTACCGGTTGGACCACACGCTGTATATGCCGGCGTCCCACTGGTGCCACACGGCGGTCGTGTTCCCGGACGAATCGATGGCCACCTTGGCCTCCCCGGCATACCCGGACGCGTTGCCTGCAATCATCTCGGCCGTGCCCCAGCCCTCGCCAGGGACGTACCTATTGGCCGAAGCGTTGTAGTGCGACACGTCCCACTGCGACCACACCGCGACGACGCAGCCAGTGCCGTCCACGGCCACGTCGAACCCGTAACCGTCTTCCGCGTATGACTCGATCTGTTCGGCCGTCCCCCAACCCTCGCCGGGGACGTACCTGTTCGACCATATGTGGTTGTGGCCGCTGTCCCACTGCTCCCATAGAGCGGTCGCGTAGCCCGACCCGTCGATGACCACCTGGGCGAGGCCCGCTTCCTCGAGGTGGCTCTCAATCAGCTCGGCGGTTCCCCAGCCCTCGCCGACCACGTACCTGTTCGACCATACGCTGCTGACCCATGCGCTGGTCTGTTGCCACACGGCGGTCGCGTTCCCCGACCCGTCGACGGCCACCCGGGGGTTGTAACAATTGTCGATACCTGCAGAGTCGATGAGTCGGGCCCCTGTCCAGCCGAAGCCGTGGACGTACCTGTCGGCGAAGACGCAGTTCCGTGAACCATCCGACTGGTCCCAGACGGCGAACGCGTTCCCGGAGGCGTCTGCGGCCACGTAGGGGTTCTGGACTTCCCCCGAGTTCAGGAACTCGAGCATTACCGCTTCCCCCCAGCCCGACTCGGGGTCGGTCGCCAGGGCTTCCTGGGACGCGGCGCTCAAAGACATCAGGCAAATGACGACGAACACGCAGTATGCAACTGTCAACGTTCTACTCATCCTAATTCCTCCATTCAGGGTCAGCAGATCAACAGAGCTGGCAGTCGGATCCCCTGGGTCCCGCACGCAATCATCATCGAGTAAGATGAACCTTTGCGCCGATCACCGCGGACTGTCGCCGACGTTCGCGCACCTCGTCGCCCCGGCCAAGGCATGGATGGTGACGGCCCTGCGCACGCCAGACGAGCCGAAGAGCGACATCTGACGCGTCCTCTTACGTACGAATGACGTAATCTGATATATCGCATGTACGTGCGCTCGCTGAGCCAGATCCTGTCAAGGACTGCGCCCGTCAGCCTCCGGCTCCACCCGTGCCACCGATCTTGCCCTTGAGACGGATGTACATGACGACCATGACGACGGCGAACACGACGAACACGACGAGGAGCGCCATCAGGAGCAGGATACGGGCCTTTGCGGCGTCCAGGTCATCGCTCGTGCTCGACAGGTCGTCCCTGACCAGGCCCAGTTCGGCCTCTAGATCACCGAGGTCGCTGCTCGTCCCGTTCAGCTCATCCATGAGTGACCCCAGCTCGTCTTGGAGGTCAGCTAGCTCGACGTCCGTCCCGTTCAACTCACCACTGAGCGACTCTAGCTCGTCCAGATAACCAGCCAGCTCGCTCATGATCGAATCCAGCTCATCCTGCAGGGCGGCCAGCTCGGCCTCGACGTCGGTGAGTTCGCTGCTCGTGCCGTTCAGCTCGTCCCGGAGGTCGACCAACTCATCCGTGATCGAATCCAGATCGTCCTGCAGAGCAGCCAGCTCGGCCTCGATGTCGCTCAACTGGTCCTCGAGGGCCTGGACGGGGTCTAGGTAGGTCACGCTCACGGTGACGGTCGCGGAATTGCCCGATGCGTCGGTAGCGGTCGCCGTGATGGCGTTGTCTCCGTCGACAAGGGCTATCGTGCACGAGAAGGATCCGTCGGACCCGACCGCGACAAGTATCCCGTTGACGACCAAGGACGCACCTGGCTCCGTCGCTCCGGACACGACGACGGTCGGCGTCTCCGTCGTGGTCCCGTCAGAGGGGCTGTCAAGAGACAGCGACGGCGGGGTGACGTCCGGAATGGCATATCGGCTCGAGTAGATGTTGAAGCGAGTCCCGTCGTCCTGCTCCCACACGGCGATCGCATTGCCCGGACCGTCGACGGCCACCTTTGGATACTGTGCGGTTCCCGCGTTCACGGTTTCCAGGAGCTCGGGCTCGCCCCAGCCTTCTCCGACCACGTACCGGGCAGCGAATATGCTGAGCACCATGCCATCATACTCCTGCCAGACAGCGATTGCATTGCCCGAGCCGTCCATGGCCACATGAGGGTTCCGTGCCTGCCCCGGGATGGCCTCGACGGGTTCCGCGGTCCCCCAGCCGACCCCGACGACGTACCGGTTCGAGAATATGTGGTAGAGGCCAGGCAAGACGCCGCTCTGTACCCACACGACGGTCGCGTTGCCCGAGCCGTCCATGGCTATCTGCGGTGACGTGGCGTCATCGTCGAATGTCTCGAGGGGCTCCAACGGCCCCCAGCCGGACCCGATGACGTATCGCCTAGACGTTATGTTCGGACAGGAGGAGTCATCCCCCTGCCACACCGCGATGCCCCTCCCGTAGTCGTCGAAGGCCACACATGGGTTCGCTGAATAACCGGCGTTCAAATCGCTCAGGAGGAACGGGTACGACCAATCCGAGCTAGGGTAGTACCTGGAGTAGTAGATGCGATAGTGATAGTCGACGTACTGCGTCCACACGAAGGTCACATTGCCATTGTCGTCGACGGCCAGGTCCCGGGAGGAGACGATCTCATCTACGAGGTCCAGCTCCCTCGGCGTCCCCCACGAACCGTCGACGTATCGGTTCATCAACACATCCTCGGGGGATTCCAACAGGTCGTAAGACCGCGCCCACATGACGGTCACGTTGCCCGACGGGTCAATGACCACAAGAGGTCCTGTCGAGTAGCTGTCGCCATCCGTCTCGACCAGCTCAGGGGTGCCCCAGCCCGTGCCGACGACATACTGGTTCGCCCAGATGTTGTAGAAAGCGCCGTCCCACTGACTCCAGGTGGCGGTCGCGTTGCCGGACTCGTGGACGGCCACCTGCGGGGTGTAGGCATCCCCCGCGTCATTGGTCTCAATGAGCTCTGCGGCTCCCCAGCCCGTGCCGACGACATACAGGTTAGCCCAGATGTTGTAGCGTGTTCCGTCCGATTGGCTCCACACGGCGATCGCGTTGCCTGAGCCGTCCATCGCGACCTGGGGAACCTCAGCCGGGCCCCAGCTGCCTGTTTCGATCAGCTCTGCCTCCCCCCAGCCCACGTACACATCTGCCCCCAGGCCGCCCTGGGAAACAACACTGACCGACATCATGCACATGACAACGAAGACACCGCAAGCAGCAGCTGAAGTCCTCCTCACAATCTTCCCTCCGATCCGCGGAACCAGCGGAGCCTATGCCACGTCCCTGGATCCATCACGCAATCGCAATCATGTCAAATGAACCTTTGCGCCAGTAGCGCGTCCCAGGGGTTCGAACACCTTCCTAACGACCCCCCGGAAAAGGCCTGGTTCCGGAGCCAGTTACACTGGCTCCAGCGCGTGATAAGCTCATGTGAGATTGAGCCAGATATCGCCGTTCCGGTAGCCAGCATAAGCAAACTCTTATATATCGCACATCGTGATACATATCTGGGTCATGCCTGGACGGTGTGGCCAGAAGGACACACGGAGGGATGAACGAATGGTTATGGAGCCCATAAGTGTTGAGAAGGCCATGGAGATTGCGAAGAAGAAGGGCATAAAGCCCGGCCGCGTAAAGGGCACAAAGGGCGTGCAGTTCACAAAGGGCAGGAACCCGAGACTCGAGACCATCGACTGGGAGGAGTTCAAGGGAACCCTCGCCAAGAGGAAGCTGTCGGTCTTCGAGAGCGGCGGCTGGATGAAGATAATGAAGGCCAAGAAGGGCAAGAAGTAGATTCTACCCTTCAGACCTGACTTCGTCCAAACCCTTTAACAAACCCCACTTTTGATACCCATGTTACATGGCGACATCGACAATGGTTCCAGCCACATGGCTAGCGCACAGCATTCATGGAAGGGATCAGCCAGGGCCTCTGGCCCGGGCTCACGGCTTCAGTCTGAACCCGCACCTCTCGCAGAACATGACGTCGCCTGAGACGCTCTGGCCGCACTGCGGGCACGCGTTCGCCGCCCACCCCTCCGGAGGCGGGGGTACATCCTGGGCCGGGGCCGTCGGCGCCTGCCATTGCGCCTGAACAGGCGCGGACGAGACGAGCGTGTTCTCGAACCCCGCGGGGGCGTTCAAGGTGACCGGCTTCCTGAACGAGGTCATGTTCACCGACACGACGCGCTTCGCCTCGGGGACGATGGAGACCGTCGCTGGGGCGCCGTCGATCAACAGGCCCTCGAGCTGCTTGCTCCTGGGGACCGAGAATGTCCCGACCTCCCAGCCGCGGGCGCCCGTCCACCTGGGCGTGGTGCGCACATCGGTCACGGTGCCCTTCGCGAGCGCCTGAGCGACCGACCCCGAGCTCTTCCTGGCCTGGATCGCATAGCCAAGGCCCACGAAGACGAAGAGCAGCGGCATCAGCATGGCGACGGGGTTGTCGACGAAGTTGATCATGATCGCCATCGCCATGGAGACGATGGACATGCCGATCGCGTTGGCCCTGAGAGGCCTTGGAATGGTCTTGACGGCCTGCCTCTCGGCATCGGTCATCGGGCGCACCGAGACTGACATCCCCGGGGGTGATTGGTATCCTTGGGTGTACGTCATGTGATCACCTCAGTTCTTCCCCCAGGGGTATCCTTTGCACATGGGACAGAACCACGAGCCCGGGTCCGTCCCGTCCGTCCTGAAATAGTGAGGAGTGAGCGCCACGCCGTTATGGACCGGGCATCTAGGCGGCTCCTGGGACACATTCGTGAAGTGCTCCCTTGGCGAGAGCGGACGTCCGGCAGGCGGGGGCGTCGCGTATTGCAGGCCTGCGCCCCCCATGGACACCGTCCCGTCCCCCGACATAGGCTGGTCGGGAACATCGGTCGTCCACTGCTGAGAAGGCGTGTACAAGGGTGACGGTGACGGCACGCGGGTGGTCTGGGGCTGGAAGCCCGCCTTTGGCACCGCGCCAGGCATGACCGCTATGATGATGGAGAATATGCCTATGGAGATAGTGACTCCGGAGATGACAGGCGCGATCCCGCCCACGGCGAACGTACTCCCCCTCTGGAGGTCGAAGTAGCCGTTGATCGTCACCCCGACGTTCAGGAACGAGCCGCTGCCGTACATCCTGTCCCCGTCGACGGTGAGCGTGTAGACGCCCTCGCAATTGGTCACGCCGTCCCAGCCCCAGAAGAGCCTCATCACGAACGTGGTACCGTCGAAGGTCCCGGTGACACTGTAGGACCCGGATATGATGGTCAGGGTGCCGGAGACGGCGCTACCTGAAGAGGAGACGACCAGTTCTGCGTCGCTGGAGTCGGTGACGATGTTCATGTCGGGATCCGGGTAGGTCATAGTGTACCCTTCGCCACTGATCCTAGAGGTCCATGTGCCGTCGACCGTGGCGGCGGACGCGTTCGTGCTGACTGCGATTGCGGATAAGACCATGGTCCCCATCACGAGGATGGAGAGGACTATGACCCGTGACCAGACTACCTTCATTTCATTCACCTTGTATGTTTCAGAGGACATGCACCGTCCCGGGCGGAGCCAGTGCTGTCAGATATTGCGGGGCTATGGACGTCGATGAGGAGTATTTATGCGTATATACGTAACAGGATAGTGACGTTCGTCGTATGGTACTCGGCGCGTGCGCGCGAGGGACAAGCCCTTCCCGGACCTCACATCCTGCCGCCATTCTTGAAGCCGCACTTGGGGCAGACCGCCGGTATCTACGTGACCTCGCCCAGTTCCCTCACTATCACTTGGGAGAGGTTGGCGGGACGGGATCATGTCGGTTCAATGGGGGATTCTGTGAGTCGAATTGTGAAGGAACCAAGACAGAGGGCGTTTGTTGGTGCTCAAGGGCTGGAACGCGGGACGGCCTGACGGATGGGTTATTTATACGGCGACAATCATGGGCCCTCGCAACCATCAGGCAGGGATAGCCAAGCCTGGCCAACGGCGCTAGATTCAGGGTCTAGTCGCGAAGGCGTCCGCCGGTTCAAATCCGGCTCCCTGCACACTTCTCCATCTGTGTCCATCTCAGTCTGCAACCTTCTGCGCAGACCTCTTCCCGCGGTGAGCAGAGTCGTACGCCTCGTCGAGGATCCGGAAGGCGTGATCGGCCCGTATCCTCGCGTAGTAGAGCTCGGTCGTGCGCGTGGTCTTGTGCCTCAGCGCCCTCGAGACCGCGTCGGGGCGGCCGCCCCAGTCAATGCACATCTGGCCGAAGGTCGCCCGGAGGGTCTGAATCCGGAACCTAATCCCCGTCCACCTCTCGGCATCCTTCTTGACCTTGCCCCACATCCCGTCAGTCCAGTATTCCGCGGCGCCTTCCGTGATCTTCGGGACCAGGGCCTCGCACGACTTGACACCGTGCTCGGCCAGATATCGCTCCCTCGTCTCCAGGAACTCGATGACAGTTCCGCGCGCGGGGCGCAGGATGCGGGCGGGAGCAGCGACTGCCCAGCTGCCCTCGCCCTTGGGGTGGGTGACGACGATGGTCCATGTGTCGACGCTCAGGTCCTCCAGCCTCGCGAGGCGGAGTTCGGACCTCCTGAGCCCGGAATACGCATACATCGCCACCATGAATCGCGACATCGCGCCGTGATAGCCCGGCATGGTCCTCAGCCTCGAGCGCAACTCCTCGACCCTCGATTCGGACATCACCCTGACCTCTGGGGGCACCTTCTTGGGGAAGCGCACGTGCCGCATCTTCCTCATCTGGTCGATGATCCCGTTGTTTTCGAACCTGAGGAGCCCATTGAGGTAGTCGATGTAGTTGGACTGAGTAGCAAGTGCAAGACAGATGCCATGCCTCGTCTTCCTCGTCCTCATCCATTCCATGAATGCAGCAATATCGTCCTTTGACAACTTCCGAGGATTCGTCGTGCTGACCTTGCCTTCCTTCCTCAGCTCGAGGAGGGCCCTGTGTATCGTCCTGAAGCCCCGCTCCATGGTCTGGAGAGACCTCGTCGCGTAGTAGCTCTTGATCGCCTCGAGGTAGGCTCGCTGACAGGGAACCCATGAATCGTGGCCCAAGGGCCTTCTACCTCCTAGGCGTGCCTTTCCCGATGGTTCTCGAAAGAGATCATAGTCGAAAGAAGCTCATGGGAGCCTTGCTAGTGAGCATTCGCACTACATGCAACAAAGGCTAATCCGCTTACTGCATATGCATATCACAGGAGTTCAATCAGAGTCCGCAGTCGAAGCGCAGGACCGAGAAGCGGTCTTGCAACACTACTTCAGAGTACACTTGTCTATCATGTCTCTCGTGATGTCGAAGCGATCGTCGCATATCTGATAGAGCTCTCTGCTCAAGTTCTGACCTTTTGAATAGAAGAGCTCTACAATCACTCCTTCATCTTTCGCGACCCTGACAGCCGGCACGAAATCGCTGTCTCCAGAAACCAGAATCGCTTTGTCAATCTTGTTCGACGAACTCAGTCTGACCAGGTCTACCGACAACAGGACATCCACACCCTTCTGTTCAAATGGGGGATTGGAGTTGGTCTTCCTCAGCCGTCCGTATCTTATCTCGAACCTTGGGAGCCGGTCAAGCGCGGTGAAGAACCTATCAGAATCACTCTTCCGCTTCTTCTCTGAATCGGTGGGGACAGGGCTCTGATATGGCGGGCAATCATAGACGTATGTCCTGAACCGCTCACAGCTTCCGCACAGCAGATCTGAGAAGGCCCTGTAGTCAAGCTTTGGTTCGTTGAAATCGTATTTCAGAACCTTCGAAAGGTAGCCATTATCGATGAAAACTGCGGTCTTGTCTGTCAGAATTCTCAACTCAATCCATTGAAGAAATCGTGGATTTTTTGCCTGCCGTCCATCGAAGATGAACAACAGGGGACATATACAGAAACTGCATACATCGCCATTCCTATTAAGGGTTTCTGCTTAATTGCATCATACGGTTAGTCCCACTGGCAGAGCGCGTCACCGAGGAGTTAGAAACCTGAGATGCATGCCGCCCAGATCACTGGGCCGAGTGGGTTCAAATCCCATTGCATGTGAACCATTGATTCTAACTGCATTCAAATGAGAGGCTACTCGTGGCGACTACATGCACAAGTCTTGCGAGAGTCCAGAGAAAATCACAATTATCTGAATGACCAAGAGGCCGATCTTCGATACAAATCCCAACGCGGCACATGAATCAGGAGTGAACGAGGACCTGTTTGCCTGGTTTCATTGTATGCATATTCGAACTGAGTCAGAACATCGAATTGCCAATGATCGAGCCAAGCAGTGCCAACTATGTGCTGGGTCCGGTTCTTGTAATTGGTTTTGAATCTCCCTGAATCTTGAAGGCCTCGTTGAAGATCATGGATGGAATATCTGATCGGAGTTCTCTCGTGAACTTGGCAATCTCGGTCATACACTCTTCATAGCTCTGAATATCTCGCCTGTGAATTCTCCTTGATGCGAGGATTGCCTCTGTTCTAGGCACGCCATTCTCGATGAGTGTCAGTGTCGTGGGATTATGGGCGCCAAGCTCGAGATAGTAACCAAGTTTCTCAGAGGGGATGTTTTCTCTGTGTTTCTCCTCTGAAACATGGCGAAGGATATCGACATAGCACTTGACATCTCGGCAGATGTCGTAAGTCAACTTGTTGTTGATGAATAGAATGATATCCTCGATGACTCGGTTTATCTCGGCCTGCGTGCCCTTTATCTTCCTGTTCTCAACCAGGTACTCAACCCTCTTGGCAATAATCTCGCCCAGAGTCTTCTCCTCAGCCCACATACTGCCTAGGAATGCAAAAAAGGACGAGGACACTGTATAGTTGCGTTGGAAGAACTGATCCAAGTATTCCAGTGTTTCGCGGAGTCTATCCCTGAACTTTGAGTTTAATGGATGCACGGGGATAGGTGCGTTTGGGTCGTCTCGAACTCGAAGATACAGATCGTTTAGCAGTCTGGGGTCGATAGAACTGTTCTTCAACACCAATGATGAAGGAATCTCAATCTTGTTTATGATTTCCTGGGCGATTCGAACTATGCCCTGGAGATCCTCAAGCTCAATCTCTTCGTTTCTTGTTAACAAGTCCCCAACAAGCTTCTCGTTCTCGTTTCGAATTTCGCTAATCAAGAATCTAATCACGGCCGTCGCCACATCATCGGATCTCGCGGCTCTGAGCTCCTCCTTCAGGTATGCCACAATTTGGTCTTTCTTCCGTCTAAGAACCTCCTCCATCGAACTCGTTATTTCATGCTCACGACCACCGATATCAGGTTTGACCTCTGCGTCCCATTCATTCGTGTTTATGCAATATATGCTTCCATTGAAATCCTTGCCCAGCCTGCCAGCCCGCCCTACAAGATTCCAGAATGCTATCCCTTTCATCTTGCGAGTTCTGCCAGCCTTCGGTCTGTAAATCACGATGTTCTTTGCTGGCAGATTGACTCCTTCGGCCAGAGTGCTGGTGCAACACAGGTACTTGAGCTTCAACGAGGAAAACAGGGATTCCACGGCTATTCTCACCGATGGCGGCATGGGCCCATAGTGATATCCGATTCGTTTCTTGAGATAGTCTGACAAGTAGTACCTGGGGTGGATGTATCTTCTGAGGTACCTGACCACATCATCGATTTCCGCATCTCCTTCCGCCGATGAGACGAGGTTTGACATCGCGTCTGCGGTGGATCGGCATTCAGCCGGAGTATTGCAGTAGATCATAGTTGGGTTCGTCTTTATGAAATTGTGACTGAAGGAAGCTTTAATCTTAGAGTGTGTCGTTGGAACGCTAACGCTGTTGTCCAACTTCCAGAGGGGTCTTCTTAATCCCTCTATTTCGGGAAGCACGACATCCAACTCAACACTGTTTCCATGCCATTCAACGAAGTAGAGGGTCTGAGTGACCGGGGATGAGCCTGATTTCAGCGGAACGGCATCGCTCGCTCGTCCACGCAAGAAGACCTTGTTCAGTTTCTCAGGATTCTCGACGTAGGGAGAGATGAAAACGACCTGCATATCCGGGTTCGAGTCGATGGAGTTCTGAACGGTGTCCTCAAGAATGATGCCTCTCTGACTATCCTCGATCTTCTGCGCCTCGTCCACAATCAGTAAGTCAGTCTTGAAGGGAGTTTCAGAATTCCCCTGAATGGTTTGAAGTCGCTCAGGGGTTAAGACTAGGACAACTCTTCGAGGCAGTGATTTCCCAATCACCTCCCACGAAGTGGAAAGGACCATCACGTCTTCCACATCATATTCCAGCAAGAGATTCCGCAGTCTTCTCTGCACCTCACTGATCAACGCCCTTGTGGGAACGATGTAAACTACTCGAAGACTATCATTCGAGATGATCTCATTGATGATGTATCTTCTCAAGACAAAGGATTTCCCAGATGAGGTTGGTGCCGATATTGAGACGTTCTGCTTACTTGATAGAGTCCTAAAGACTTGGCTCTGGAAATCTGTGAGGTACGTCGCTCTGCCCTTGATGCTAAGTTCGTTGTCGCACTCCTTCCTCGCAACCTCGCCGATTATTGACGGAGTGAGACGTATAAGCGGAACCACTCCCTTCACGCGCGCCACATTGAAGAAATCTTTGGCTCCATTATCATGAATTGCCTTCTCCAACATTGGGAAGTTGCCAAGCCTCATCAAAATCAATTCAGAGGCAGCAACGATAGTCTGATTGCGTGAGCTATCCTGAATGAAGGATGTGCAGATTCTCAGTGCTATGTTTCTGTGCCCTTCGCTCTGAGAACCGGCGAAAATCGCCCCACTTTCCATGAGCCTCTTGACTACCTTCGCGTCCATGGTAGATGTGTCAACAATTGCGTCAGGCAAGGTTAGAGCCTCATAGTCCTTGACGAATTGAGCGTTGGTCTGAATTCCGTCTGAGAGTTGCTCGAGAAAGCATTGAGAATTCATGTGATGTCCTCTCTTCGCGCACCAATCATGGCACGGAACGCCTCTCTTGCTGCGGCGATGTCCTCGAAAGGGATAACAAAGAATTCAAAGGGTCTTCTGATACCCGACTGGATGATTTCTCCATCGCACATGGAAGTGAAATCAATACTTGAACGGACCATCTCATTCTCCAAGGTTGTCGCGAGATCGTGTGTCACGCCTCGAACTTCGAGGCTCGTCAAGGAATCCCAGGAAGTGCCAATAAACACCGCGTACACCTTTCTGATATTACTCTTGTCTATCGCGCCATACGGGTTCAGATACTCCCGCACAACGTCAACGTGAGCACCGAATTTGCCCGAATCAATGTTCGAGCAAGCCAGATTCAGTTCGTATTCTTCGAGCTCGGGGTGAAGATCATAGTCATTGATGCTTGATATGGCCTTCTTGACTGCGGCCTTGTGATCCTTCCATGTTTTAGATTCGCCGTAATAGAGTCTGACCTCGTCCCCGACAACCGTCAGATGAATTGCATCAAAGCCCAAGAAGTGCATGTTTGGGTCCGTCTTGAGTGACATCTTGTTTATGATTTGCGGGGCGTTTCGGTAGCACTCTAGAAGCGCGAAAAGCGTCAGTTCACCCAGTTCCCCTGAGTCTTCTTGACTCGTGAATCTGCTACAAGCAGTATCGACAATATGAACGAAGCTTTCCGGCTCTTTTGCGGTGTACTCGCCCGTTTTCAGAGCATAACGCACTATCAAGCCGTAAATGCGTTCCAGGAACTCTCTCTCGTTGATCTCATCCTTGGTGCATCCTATGATGAAGAAATCGTAGTTCGCCTTCGCTGATGTCGAGTTAGTGCTCCTGACCAGCCTAAGGCACGGATCGAGATAACCAGCCGGAATTCGAGGCGCATTGGCCACTGCAGACTCCAACAACTTCTGCTTTGCCGAGTCCTCCACACAACGAATATGGATTAGTCCAGTATTTTATGCTTATGTATGGATTTTTAACGTCCTACCCAAGTGTTCGTTGAGTTGGCAGGGGCCGATTTCAAAACACGTCCAACAATCTGAAGATGAGCGAAACCGATTCAGAATAAGGAAGAGGTCAGGGCTCAGGACAGATATCAGAGTGACCACTTCTACGCCGCTCTTGAGGGAGAGCGCAATCTCAGCCTTCTACGTTACTCAAATCAAGATCTTGGTAGTGATTGTACTGGCGAGAGAACCGCTACAAACCTCACTGACCATCAGGTTCAAATCCTGTTCCATTTGGTGACCATTTCCGCTTAGGTCGGTACTGTCACCGACACCGTCAGACAGGTCATCGGGCCGCACGAAGAGGGCTTGAGTCCCCGAGCACATAGATATATGGTGTGTGTTGCGATTCGTCTCCTCCGGAGACGGTTCTAGCAACGGGGCGGTCGGAGGAGTAGAGATGGGGAGACCTAGGAAGAAGGATAGCGTCAGCATCAACAACTACGCAGGGAACGGCACTCTCGACATCAGTACACTCGAGACGTGGCTCTGGGAAGCCGCCTGCAAGATAAGAGGAGATGTAGACGCTCCGAAGTACAAGGACTTCATCCTCCCGATTGTCTTCGTGAAGAGGCTCTCGGACGTCTTCGAGGACGAGCTGAAGAAGCTCTCTGAGGAGTACGGAGGCATCGAGAAGACGGAGAAGCTCCTCAAGGAAGACCCGTCTCTGGTGCGCTTCTACATCCCCAAGGACGCGAGGTGGGAAGCGATATCGAGGAAGTCCTCGGGCATCGGGGAGTTCATGACGGACGCCGTCCGGGCGATAGCGAGGGAGAACCCTAAGCTCTCAGGTGTTGTCGATATCGTGGACTTCAACGCTACGAATGCAGGACAGCGAGTCATCACCGATGACAAGCTCAAGGCGTTGGCGGACGTCCTCGGGAAGCACAGGCTCGGGCTCGCTGACGTTGAGCCAGACATACTTGGAAGAGCCTACGAGTACCTTCTTAGGAAGTTCGCAGAAGGTTCGGGCTCTTCCGCGGGTGAATTCTACACTCCTCGAGAGGTCGCCGTTCTTATGGCGCACCTCCTTGACCCGAAGCCGGGAGAGACAGTCTACGACCCCACCTGTGGCTCGGGAGGGCTTCTAATCAAGGGTCACCTGAGGTTCCGGGAGAAACACGGAGATGACCCGAAGATAGCTCCCTTGCGATTCCATGGGCAGGAGATTAGCCATAACACCTACGCCCTGGCACGGATGAACGCCTTCATTCACGATATGGAGGCCGACATTAGGCTCGGGGACACGATGATTAGCCCGAAACACAAGTCCTCTGATGGTTCTCTGAGCAAGTTCGATATCGTTGTCGCCAATCCGATGTGGAACCAGGATTTCGCTCAATCCGTCTACGAGAATGACTCCTTCGGGAGATTCGGACACGGATACCCTCCTTCCTCGAGCGCTGACTGGGGCTGGATTCAGCACATGTACGCCTCTCTTGAGAAGAAGGGGAGAATGGCTGTTGTACTCGACACCGGTTCGGTATCGAGAGGCTCCGGCAATCAGGGGTCCAACAGGGAGAGAGACATCAGGAGGAAGTTCGTTGAGAACGACCTCGTCGAGGCGGTGCTCCTGCTCCCTGAGAACCTCTTCTACAATACGACTGCCCCCGGAGTAATCATGGTCGTGAACAAGAACAAGAAGAGGAATGGAGAGGTCCTCCTCATCAATGCCTCGAAGCTCTTCGAGAAGGGCAGGCCGAAGAATTTCATGACTGATGCTGGAATCGAGAAGGTTCGTGACATCTTTTCTCGATGGAAGGAAGAAGAACACCTGAGTAAGGTCGTCAAGAATGAAGAGATTGCTAGGAACGATTTCAACCTGAGCCCGTCGAGATATGTCTCAGATGGGGACAAGGATAATGTCCTTCCGCTTGAGGAAGCAGTCACATTGCTTAAGGAGGCAGAAGAGGAGAGAGTCGAGGCGGACAGGAAGCTGAAAGAAGTTCTCAAGGCCCTGGGGTTCGAGATATGAGCAATAGAGATGTTCCTGATGGCTTCAAGACAACTGAGATTGGGCCTATTCCGAACGACTGGAAGGTCCTGAATGTCGAGGATGTTGTCACAGATGCGAAGGGTTCCATTAGAATGGGTCCTTTCGGTAGTCAGCTGAAGAAGGTGGAGCTGGTGTCATCCGGCTTCAAAGTGTATGGTCAGGAGAATGTCATAGCAGATGACTTCTCACTCGGAGACAGATTCATAGACAAGGCCAAGTTCGAGTCTCTCAAGGGTTTCGAGGTCGAGCCGGGAGACATCCTTATCACAATGATGGGGACGGTGGGGAGGGCGGCAATACTCCCGGAGGAGGCTGAGGAGGGAATCATTGACTCACATCTCCTGCGAATAAGAGCTAGACACGAATTGATGCGTCCCGAATATTTCAGATACTTGTTCGAGGCACCGACCATGAGACGCCAGATAAGCCAACAGGGTCACGGCGTAATTATGAAGGGATTGAACACATCCATAGCGAGAAACCTGAAGGTACCTGTCCCTCCGACTCAAGAACAGGAAACCATATCACATGTTCTGTCAACAGCTAGGAGGGCCAAAGAGGAGACCGACGCAGTCGTTAGTGCCCTGAAGGAACTCAAGAAGTCGCAGATGAAGCATCTGTTCACATATGGACCTGTGCCATTCCGTGATGCAGATAGAGTAGCTCTCAGTGAATCAGAAACTGGGGCATCTCCGGCATCTTGGAGGCCAACTACGATTGGACAGGAACTCACCCTTCAGAGAGGAAGGGATTTACCTAAGAAAGACCGCAAGGAGGGCAAGTACCCTGTGCTTGGGGCGAATGGCATTGTTGGATATCATGACGAGTACGTGGCAGACCCACCTGGCATCTTGGTGGGTAGGAGCGGAAGCGTCGGAGAGGTCACATTCGTTGACGAGCCTTATTGGCCCCTTAACACCACTCTCTGGATTAAGGATTACAAGGGAAATCACCCGCTCTTCCTATACTACTTCCTGCAGACGCTAGACCTGTCGAAGCACGCGGCGGGAGTGAGTGTTCCCACACTGAACAGAAACCTAATTCATCCGGTCAAGACAAGGATGCCAGAGTTGGAGGACCAGCAAAAGATAGCTTCTTCTCTTTCAACGATAGACTGCAGAATTGCACTTGAACTAAGGAAACGCAACGCCATCTCTCAGACATTCAGCTCGCTTCTCGAGAAACTGATGACTGGTGAACTCCGAGTCGATAATCTGGAGGTCCCGACTTGAGTGCCTTCGGAGGGGAGACCGCAGCCGTCCAGGACCCAACTATCGAGTATGCTAGACAAATCGGATGGCAGCATGTAGCCGAGGAAGAAGCCCTCACGCTCAGAGGAGGAGTAACAGGATTCGGATTCAAGGACATTTTTAGGACGCAGGTTCTGAAACTCAATCCCGAATTCATGACTGAAGAGCTGGCGGACGACCTCTTCCGGAGACTCGAGCGTGTTCCTCCGAATGTGGAAGGCAACCTCTCAGCATGGGAGCACCTCAAAGGCTTGAAGACCGTGTTCGTCCCCTCTGAGAAGAGAGAGCGGAACGTTACCCTAATCGATTCGGTCAACATCGACAATAACGTCTTCCATGTCACTGAGGAGTTCAGCTTCACGAACGGAACGAATACCAACCGATATGACGTCGCTCTGCTCATCAACGGCATCCCAGTGCTGTTCATCGAAGCGAAGGCTGCGCACAAGCGGGACGGCATCTCCATCGCATTGGACCAGGTGAGGAGATACCACCGAGAGACGCCTGAGATGATGGCTGTCTTCCAGCTGTACGCTCTTACCCATCTCATCCAGTTTAAGTACAGTGCCACTTGGAGCCATTCACAGAAGTCTCTCTTCGACTGGAAGGAGGAATCTCCTGCAGCGGACTTCGAGGACTTGGTCAAGGCATTCCTCAACAAGGAGAGAATCGTCCGGGCGATTACCGATTACATCCTATTCACCAGGAGGGATGATGAGCTCAAGAAGGTCGTCCTGAGGCCCCATCAGATGAGAGGCGTCCAGAAGATAGTCGAGAGAGCCATGGACCCAAAGAAGACGAGAGGGCTCATCTGGCACACGCAGGGCTCAGGCAAGACTTACACGATGATTGTCGCTGCCAAGAAACTGATGGAGAACCCACTATTGAATAACCCGACAGTCCTAATGCTCGTGGACAGGAACGAACTCGAGTCTCAACTCTTCTCGAACTTGTCAGCAGTCGGCGTCGAGAATATCGAGGTTGCCGAAAGCAAGGAACACCTCCGGAACCTACTCAGACAGGATAGACGGGGCCTCATCGTCACCATGATTCACAAGTTCGAGGGCATTGAGCCCAACATCAACACCAGGGACAACATCTTCGTCCTTGTCGACGAGGCGCATCGGACGACTGGAGGAGACCTGGGAAACTACCTACTTGGAGCCTTACCAAAGGCTAGCTACATAGGATTCACTGGCACTCCGATTGACAGGACCCAATACGGGAAAGGAACATTCATCACTTTCGGGAAGGACGACCCGCCAAAGGGCTATCTCGACAAGTACAGCATCGCCGAATCCATCGAAGACGGCACGACGGTTTCCCTCCGATACACGATAGCTCCCAATGAGATGAAAGTCGACAGAAAGACCCTCGAGGACGAGTTCCTAAACCTGCCCGAAGCACAAGGACTGAGCGACGTCGAAGAACAGAACAAGGTCCTCGAGAAGGCCGTCACGCTTACGAACATGATGAAGAACCGGGAGCGCATCCAGAAGATAGCTAAGCAGGTCGCCGAGGACTTCAGAAACAACGTCGAGAAGATGGGCTACAAGGCTTTCCTTGTCGCCGTGGACAGAGAGGCGTGCGCTCTCTACAAGGAGGAGCTCGACCGGCAAGGAATACTATCACCTGATGAGAGCGTCGTCGTCTACAGCAGAGGATTCAATGATGACGAACAGAGGGCTAAGTACCATCTCTCGGAGGAAGAGGAGAAGAGAATCAGGAAGGACTTCATCGACCCGTCCAAGAATCCGAAGATGCTAATTGTAACGGAGAAGCTCTTAACCGGCTTCGATGCTCCGATTCTCTATTGCATGTATCTGGACAAACCAATGAGAGACCACGTCTTGCTGCAAGCCATTGCCCGAGTTAACCGACCCTACGAGGATGAATCTGGTGTAAGGAAGCCCTGCGGACTCGTCCTCGACTTCGTCGGGATATTCGAGAACCTCGAAAAGGCGTTGGCGTTCGACTCCTCCGACATCGAGGGGGTACTGACCCATCTGGACCGGCTCAAGGATGACTTCAAGGCTATGATGGAGGAAGCCCGGGTTAAGTACCTCCCGATAATCGCAGGGAAGAAGGCCGACAAGCAAGTGGAGGCCTGGTTGAAGGCCTTCTTCGACGAGAAGCCGAGACAGGAGTTCTACGACTTCTTCAGGAAGCTAGAGGACATCTACAACATCCTCTCGCCGGATGAGTTCCTAAGGCCGTACTTGAAGGACTTCCTGACCTTGGTCAAGATGTACAGCACCCTAAGGGAGAACTACGACGCCAAGACGTCGGTTGACAAGGAAATCGCTAGAAAGGTCGCAGAGCTTGTTCAGGCGCACACCAAGCAGAGCGATTTCGCGCCTCCTCTCGAGATCCTGGAAATCAATGAGGAGACACTGAGGAAGCTCGAGGAGAGCAAGGCATCGGACATTCAGAAAGTTTTCAATCTCGTAAGGAGCTTATTCAAGGCCACTGGCGAACAGGCAAAGGCTGCTCCCTATTTGATATCCATAGGGGAACGAGCTGAACGAATCACAGCGCTCTTCAAGCAGAGACAAATCGACACCCAGGAAGCGATGAGGCAGCTGAAGGAGCTCGTCAACGAAATCAACTCGGCCAAGTCAGAGCAGGAAGAGAGGGGAATGAACACGGATGTCTTCTCGATATACTATCTGGCAAAGAAGGCAGGAGTGAACGCTCCAGAAGCTGTAGCCAATCACATGATTCCGGTAATTGACATGTACCCGCATTGGAAGGTGAGCGAGGCCCAGGAGCGAGAAGTCAGGAGAGAGCTGTACAAGGCACTCGCCAAGACTGACACGGAGAACGTCGGCAGATTCGTGAACGATACGCTCAGGATACTCAAGGGGGTCGCGTCATGATTTCACCCGAGGAGTTTAAGACGGAAGTCCGTCAGCTTGCGAGCGAGATGAGAACCAGCACTAAGGAGATACATCTGCGGTCAATGAAGAGCAAGTGGGCGAGTTGTTCGAGCGGAGGGCGCCTGACGTTCGACACCAAGCTCTTGGACGAACCCCTCAGGTTCCGGAAGAGCGTGATTGTTCATGAGTTGCTGCACCTCACCATACCGAATCATGGCAAGATGTTCAAGGTTCTTCAGAAGAGCTATGGTGAGGATAGGTAGATGGGAGACTCAAAAGACCTAGATTCTCCGGATCGTAGGAAGCTTGTCGCAATCCACACGCAGCTCCTCACGGGAGACAGCCGTGCCCAGACAGCGCTTCTGATACTGAACCGAGAGATGCGGATTGCGAAGGTCCAGTTCGAGAGGATAGAATCCCATCGGACCACGCTAGACTCGTTGACTCCACCTGGGCCGGGATTGATGATTCCAGCAACGAAACTGACACAAGAGGAATACTATGAATGTCTGACGCTGCTATTCGGAGATATTCATTTTCTGCTCGTTTCAATGGCGAGCATATCGCGCCTGTACCGGTTCATGAGAGACGACCTTAGAGGTGAGGAAGAGTTCGATAAGATAGGTCAGAAGCACAGGAAGATGTTCGAGGGGGCGCGAGTGTTCAGAAACCACCTGGAACATATTGATGACAGGGTGAAGGCGGGCATCAGGGGACTCGGGGACTGTAGGGAAACACTCTTCAGCTTTGACGGCAAGAGCTTCGATTTCGGGCCGCAGGTGAGGCAGGAACTAGAGGAGTTCCATAGCGAGGTGAAGGCGGCATATGAAGCCTACAGAAAGCGAAAGGGCCTAAGTGGGAAGGCCACCGTCAGTAGCGAGATAACCGTGTAGAACCCCGATTAGAGGGGCGTTAACCGCGGTTACCCGCGAATCTCTGGAGAAAGGTAACTCTTGTCGCCTGCGGGTGCAATTGCCTCGGTAACCGTGACTAACCGGGCTTCTTGGGCCTGTTTCGTCTTAGTCTGCTCCTCGCGATGAGAACCATCAAGAAGAGGAGTGAGAGCACAGGGGTAATGACCGTGCTGAATTCGGGAATGGCCTCGATGGCTACCTCTATCTGGGCGCTTGTCACATTCGTGAGGCCGTCAGTGTCTCTGACCTCGAGTCTGACGGTGTAGACGCCAGGCGCTGAGTACGGGTGGTATGCTAACTTGTCAGTGCTCCAGTCGGTGTCCCAGGCGCCGTCCCCGTCGAAGTCCCAACGAACCTCGAGAGCATCTACTGAATCATCGGAATCCCACTCTCAGACGCATAGACCTATCGGTTGCATGAAGCGTGAGCGCAGGGTGCCACCCTCGCAATTCCATAGGCAGATTCGCAAAGACCCACAGAAGAGCCCCATCACAGATTGTTGTTAGACTAACATGCGCTGGAAGGCTGCCTTACCTCTGCTTGGGTTCCGATTGCCGCTTCACCTTCTTTAGTCTCCTACTCACGCTTCTCCGAGATTCTCTGAATATCCCCAGAACCTGAGGGTCGAATCCACTTTCAAGAATGAATTTGGTGGTCAGGAGAAAGTCGTTCTGGAAGTCCCTCCAATATTCATACTTGGATTTTGAGACTCTGTTGGGTAGAAGGATGGAAGAGTCCTCCTTGCCAACATAGAACCCAAGGTTTTTCTCGTCGTTCAGAGATTCCAGGAAGGTGAAGAATTTGGCGACCCGCCTGGATACCATACTGCTCGGGTCAGCAAGGTCGACCATCAGTACCTGATGTGCCGCAATTGCAGCAGCCATGATTTGCCTCGCCTTCAGGATATCTATCTTCTTCTCTCGGATTCCTTCGAATGCAGTTGAGAACGGAGCGTACATAATGGATGCTGTGATGATGTCTGCAAGAATCTTGTGTTTCGGCTTGTGATACAAGAGGTCTTGTTCATTTATGGCGGTCGGGTCAGTTGACTTGCCATCCGAGAACTTGATGAGCCCATCTGCAGCAAGGCGATACAGGATTGACTTGACTGACTCTTCGATGCTGAGGACTACGAGTGAATAGGCATGCCCGATTGATTTTCGTCTCTTTAGAGCATTTGAGTCCAAGAATAGCTTTCTTGAGTTCTCATAACATGCCTCGGACATGCTGAGATAGAACTTCTTCCGTCTTGCCATGACGGGTCTTGAATGCCTGTTCCAGAACTTCATCCTTGCTGAGACACTAGTTAAAAATAGTCATTTTGTCATAGAAGTACATGACAATGAAGAGAATCAGAACTCTGTCTGATTTCAAGGAGAAGGTTCAAGCAGTCTTTGAGAACGATGATGAGAGGCTTGAACTCTATGGCGTGACTACTCACCCTCAGCTCAAGGCTTACCTGATTGAAGCCAATTGCAGGAAGCTGGATGATGTTCCATTACCAACTGGAACATGGAAGACATTGGATTCAGGTGGCTGGTATGTCAATGATGGCGATAGCATGCAAGACATGCTTGTCCTGGATGCATCAAGCGAACGGGTGTGGAAGCTCTATAGCCTACTTGAGATTGCCGAATCGGACACTGTGGTAATAGACAATTGGATTCGGACAAGGAAAGGCCTAGACCATTGTTGGCTTTCGAGAGAACAGCTCTTGCATTGGGAAGGAAAAGCACAGTGGGAGCAAAGGGGTCTGGGCCTCAGATTCGAGGATGGTCTGTACCCCGACGACGAAGCTGGAAAGTTCAGTGTTAAAGCATGGCATGGTGCCAATCGATACATACCAGAGTTGGGCTCTCTGCTTGAGGCTGCAAAGAAGTCTTTTGCGATACATAGCGTGAGATGGCAGAAGAGAAACGGCGGTTCAGTAAGCTTCGTTGCAGAATGGTACAGCAACGGCAAAGTAACTGTGAACAGAGCGGAGGATGTCGACCAAGTTCTTTCGATTGTAACGGAGATGGCATTGAGGTACGAAAATGCACTTTTCCACGCCACGAGTCTGAGGGACACAAAATGGGGAGCGTTCGAAATCGGGTTCAATCAGAAGATTGACCTAGATTTGTTCGATGATGTTGTCACCAAGGGAAAGGGCGACATGAAGCTTTGGCTAGTCGAGGTTGAGAACGAGCCGGATTTCCGTAGATATAAGGGAGTCGATACTCATAACTGGGACAGGATTCTGCTCGATATTGCCCCAGATTTCGCATTGCTGACTATCCCACAAAGTGGATGCGTAAATGCAGCGCCACGGATTGCCACGATTCAGGGAGAGGACAATGCTGGCAAGACCACTGTCCTATTTGACGGGGTAGAGTTGTTTGCCTAAGCTGCCGAGTAGAATCATTCTTTGGAGAAACACCGTTCAGCTTTTCCACAGGTACAACGCACTGAATTTCGTGGGACCGTTTCTCGATGCTGGCTACAGAGACTATCGAGTAGAGCCATACATGGAAGACAACGAAGGTGATGAGAAGAGCCCAGACATATTGTCCGTCGACGCCACGAGAAAGCGATGGGTCGAACTCGAACTGACTATGTTTTCCGAATCGAAACATACCAAGCTCGATGCGTACAGCAGAATCAACCCGGCATTTCTTGGAAACTATGGCTACCAGGGATTCACCGCCAAGGCGGATGTCTTGTCGTCCCGCCTGTCATACCTCGATGATGGCCCTCACTGCCAAATCCTTGTCGACCCTGTTCTGAAGGTGCTGAAAGAAGAACACCTGGATGATGAACTTCTGAGAAAGAAGCTCATATCTGTTCAGGGAATCGACATGCGGCGATTGCCCGAAATCCCCATAACCTTGCATCCTGAATCCAAGAGTTCTGAGATTAGAAGAGGCCTTGTTGACCAAGTTCTTCAACTATTCGACCCGAATTCAAAGGGTAAGACGCCAGAGGATTTCGTCAGGGAGGGACTCGAAAGACTTTACTCTAAGGTGGGCCCTAAGAAGAGAAACCTGTTGGCAGAGAATGTCAAGAAAGAGCTTGATGACCTTGTGAAGACCTATCTCCCCGACAATCTGCGAATTGTAGACGGTACATATACCGTTGTTGAGAACTACAAACAGCATCACAAGACCACTGAGAGCATAGCGAAGAGTGTGAAGAAGTGGGTTGATGCGAAGAGGCTAAGCATACCTTTGGAAGAGTTCCATGATAAGACAGAGTAGGTGACACCGAACTCTGGCATAGGACGGCTTCTCAAGAGACGCCCGAGCTCAGTAGAACAAATCGGACTTAGACTTGAGAAGGAAAAGGGTTGTTGGCAGCCTGCACAAGAATGACTATCGTTTCATGGCAGACCTTATGTCTTTGAGGGCAGTCGCAATGCTCTCCAAGGCTTTGACCTGGCTCTCCTGCCTAGCCTCATCCGATTTCTCCCACACAGTTGGGGCAGTGTCCATCGATTCTCTAAAGTCCTTTAGCTCCAGAGTGTCGGTATAATTGTACGGTGTCCCCTCGATATCACTGAATGAAATCTCTGCCACAATCTTCTCAAACGCAGCGAATGTCCTTAGGTCACTAGTCTTCTCGGGCAGGAAGAGGGTGAACCCCTGTAGCGGGAGCAATGATGGGTGCGCCCATGATAGAGCAAGTCCCTCCGGCTTAGAGCTTATCTTCACTTTGGCAGCTCTTGCGACGCCAGCTCCCACATTCTGGATTCTCAAGAATACTGTAGCTGGGCCCACTAAATCGGGAGAGACCGCAATTATCGGCTTCCTGCTCCACTCCATCTGCTGCTTTGCGACCCTGGCCATAGTAGCAGTGTGCCATGCATACATGATTGTGGCAATCAATAGTGCCGCTGCAAGTATAGTCTGCGACCACGACACGATGTCTTCTGCCATGCCGACCACCCTCTGGCGGCGGATAGTGGTAACCATTCATAACCCCTTCGTATGCATAGATGGAGAAGGTCTGCGGCAGCCAACATGCCCATTTGACTGAGTTCTAGCCAGTCAGTCGGAGTTCGAACCTCGGTGGGAGCAATTAATCATAACATTCATACGAAAGATAGGCGATTCACACATCCATGAGTGGCACGGTCGTCGGTGTCGGCATATTGCTCATAGTGGTGGGGATCTTGATGCTCCTCGCTGGTATCGGCGGAAAGGGTCGAGTAGAATCCGATATCATGGATGCGTCTGGACCCGTCGGACTCATTGTGTTAGTTGTCGGAGCGATAATGGTCGTTTTTGGTGGTTGAAAAGGGAAAGAGGTTTGTCAGGGGTCACGAACCCCTCGTTTCTGATACCCTCCCTGAGATGCCATAGATTTGGGGCATTGTACCTTGTGAAACCGAGCCAGTCATTTCGGTGGGTTCAAATCCGGTTGGGCTCACACCTCAGACTGGTCGAGTCGAATTCACATTTCTCTGGATGTTCACTCAGGGAAGTACGTCCGCAGAGAGAAGTCCTTAAACCACCAAGAACTATCCGGGAGAGGGGAATCACCTGTTTGAGCTTGTTGCGGTGGCCGTAGGCGCTCTTGTCGGTGGAATAAACATCTCTTTGTATCTCTATTTCAGCACGGGGAGTTTCAAGAAGGAATACGAGCAAGAGGTTTCTGAAGTAACGAAAGTCTTGTTTGAGGAGCAGAAGGGAAGGATTCAAGAGCTTGTCGACATAGCCATATCAGAACCTGAAGTGATGAATAACATCTCCGAGATTCATGATGAGTTGGAGAGTATTTCGTCAGTAGGCTACGAAGTCGAAGCATGGAGCAGATACGTACGAGACGGAAAGGGCTGTCTTAGGAGAAGTTCGATTTGCGTTTTAATTGCAGGGATTCTCGCAGCGGTCAGCCTGTTTGCTGTGGCTCCAGATACAGGACCGTTTCCTCCGGAGTTCCTTATATTCTCAGGTGCAATGTGCGTCTTCTTAATATTCATGGCCGCCTCCAACATGAAGAGCTATGGCGGAATCTGTCACAGAATCGACCATGTGAAATCTCAGCTAAGCATAGGCAAGTCCATTGCCGATATCCTTGAAGCAGAGCATGATGAAAGAAGGTGACGGACCAGTTCCCAAATGTGATAGATGGTCCACACTCCACTTCATCTGGCGTTGTGTTGTAACTGGAGTCCGAGAAGAACGCCCTGATAGGCAGGGCAGAACCTTGTACGGTTCACCCACATGCATCAACAGCGCGGGTCACATCCCTCTGCATGCGCTCTGTGATGCTTGTCTGAGAGTAGCTGACTCGGCGTGTCAACGAACATCGCTTCGATATCGTAGCAGCCGCCATCAAACGATATGAGGACACAGATAGCTGCGGTCGATTGCGCGAAGAAGGGCAGCACTACAAAAGCTCTTAAGGCATCCTTCGCAGTTCAGGATTGAGGAAATGGCGACCAACCACTGCTCGAGCCTACTCCCTGGCGCACATGCTCGCTACCCTGGTGGAGGACAGTGTCAGTCGCGGAGGCGACAATGACGGAGTCTAAGAAGGACGAGGGAGTAATTCCGATGTCCTCCAGACTCATAAAGCAGCTCAGCCAGGGGACCATCCAAGGTCCCATTGACGCCATAGTCGAGCTGGTCACCAACTCGGAGGATTCGTATACGCGCCTCAGCAAGAACGGAGACATCGAAATTCTATTCAGAGTTCTTAAAAAGCCAGAGAAGCGCAGGAAGGCAGTTCTCGGAGTTCGTGACGAGGCGGAGGGCATGACATACAAGAAACTCCACGAATCGCTGGAGTTCGGTCCGAGAACTAGTGGACAGAAGGTTGGCAGCAAGATCAGAGGGTTTCTCGGGAGAGGAATGAAGGAAGCCATATTGGGCCTTGGCCGTGGCTACATCATTACTAAGAAGGATGGGGACGTATCCAGCGCAGAGGTCTATTTCGAGGAGCATGACGAACCTCGATATCGGATACTCCAGAACCCGCCCCTGAAGCCAATCAGGTCAAGACTTCGTGACCATACAGGCTTCAGGATTCCCAGAATGAGCGGAACTATTGTATTCGTAAGCATTGAACGAGAAATGGGTATCCCCCAGAAGGAGAACCTGAAATCCCAGATACAGAACCATTACGCCTTGCGCAAGATACTCGCAAGGCCGGGCCGCAAGGTGAGTCTGCACTACAGGGACCAGAAGAACGAGCAACAATCGTGGTCGCTCAAGTATGAAATCCCGGAAACACAGCGTGTACTAGACAAAGATCTGGTTCTCCCGTATGAGGGCGTGAACGCGCACCTGACGGTATTTGAGTCTGCTCAGATACTCGACAAGGAGAGGCCCAGTAGCCTTCAATTCTCCAAAGCAGGGATACTCATCACTTCTGAAGACGTCGTATTGGACAACAAGCTGTTTGCCTATCAGAACGAGAGTGCCGCCTACTACTTCCACGGGGAAATCTCGGTTTCTCACTTCGCGTCTATGTTCGCGCGAGATGACTTTTCAAGCCTGAATCTACAGCGAAGCGGGCTCGACATTCGACACGACATCTACAAGGCTATCGAGAATGTGTGTAATCGAGAACTCTCACCTCTCATCGAGAAGAAGCGGAGGGAACTCGCCGGCCCATCTGCTCCGAAGTTGCCTGAAGCTAGACGCAGACAAATGGAAAACATATGCAAGATACTGAATGACCTTACCACCGAGTTTGAGTTTGATGCGTTAGCCACGGGGGCGGGGGGACCAGGGCACGACGGAGGACCACTCACTCTAACAATCATACCCTCCTATGTGGTCGTCTGTCCGGAGCAAGTTCGAGCCTTGTCCGTCTATGCTCCGAAATCTTCCGAGAACGACACTGGTGGTTCCGCGTTCATTGGCCTTGAGGGGAATGGAGTTGGCTTAGTCGACAGTGCAATCCAATTGTCTTCAGTCAAGAATTCACCAAACACACTCTATGGATACTTCCGGATTCGCGGCGAATTACTCGGCCACAAAGCAACTGTCAAAGTCACCTTCAGGGACAAGGCCGCTCTGGCTACGGTCAATGTCAAGAAGGAGGAACGAAGGGGCAGGAAGAAGAAGACACGAAATGACAGAGTAGGACCATTCAAAGGAATCGACTTCTCTGCAGACCCCAACCCCCTTCTGCCCGTGGAGTATCACAGAGAGTCTGGGATGATTCGTATCTATGTGAGGTTTCCTTTTGTGAAGCTCTACATCGGAGATGGTGGTTCAGGCCTCGAACGCCCTGAGAGCAAGACCATGTTCGCTGACCTCGTCGGAGAGGCGTTTTGTAGACACGTTGCACGAACCAGCATAGAACGGGGCAAGCTCGAGGTCCTCAGAGGTTACGAAATCGACGGCTACGAGAAAGCTTTCAACGACCAGAGACTTGTTGTGATGCGAAGGATACATGAAGAAGCCGGGAGGATTTTGGAGCTTGTGGCATAGAAAGCCGCAAGCCTCTGCCTGCACACGTGCTTCTACAAACCATTTGCACAGATCCACGAAGTGCTCCATCTCAAGCGTGGATCATGGCTACGATGATATTCCTCCGCCGCCTCCTTCATCAGTCCTCCCCCGCTCCCAACCAGTTCTTCCCCATATGGAAATGCTGTTCGGCGGGTTGAGGATCTTCCTCCGAAGGTCACACAGCGGATTGAAGATGCAGTATCCATCCTCACCGAAAACGAGGCGATCTTGCGGGATCATGCTCTCAATCTTCTTAGATTCCGCTGGAGGGCCGGGTGCACATAAGCGGCGGGACGGTTTGCATGATGTCTTGCCCAGCCTGTAGATCAGGTAATCCATCGAAGCAGGAGTGGGGGGTCTGTGGTTTCCAGGAATTGTCCCCCATTGTTCCCAGACCCGCCTCCAGGCCTGACGGCACACATTGTCAACAAGCTCGTACTGATAGCAGTAAACGTCGAGATAGCTTGCCAATAGAGGTATCCTGAATTGAAGGATCCCCGTTCTCAGCGCAACCCTCATCGTGTTCTTGTCGCTCATGACGTCCATCTTGTCGGCATTCTTGGAGTACACCCACACGCCGAGATCTGCCATATCTCTCAGAAACATGTGAGTCTTCTTGACCGAGAACCCGTAACGTTCCTCGGCAGTCAGTGCCTTCACGATTTCTGCTGCGTCTCGCCCGTGTGCATCGTTGATGTTGAAGGCTGAGGAGCCGTAGTTTTCGGTTAGAAGTCGTGCAGCATTCAGCATCCATGGCTTCCGCTTGTCCCGCTGTGATTCCGCCCCGATGTAGTTCAGAAGCTCATCGACAAAGAGCTCGTTTCTAACAATCTTGTCTGGGTCAAAGCAATCTGGGTGCCTCTTGAAGAACTCGAAAGGGTTGCCTTTCGAGTGAATGTCAATGTTGAAATCCTGGATAGCCGTGAAGAAGCGAACATTCGCGATCTGCTCCTTGCTGAGATCCAGCGTGTTGAGCTGGACCTTTACATCGTTCATGCTGTAGATTCCTTCGAGTACCTTCGCGACGGCCAGGCATTCCCCCGATGGGTCAATGCTGGGAGAGAGGATCTTCTCGTGGTTCTCCTTCCAGTATCTATGGAACTCTGAGACGTACTCACCAGGGAGGTTGTGTCCTTCCTGGTAGAAGAAGGAATTCACTTCTTGAAGTATACTTGCAGCGACGTCGTACTCGTTCCTGCCCTCGAAGTCTCTAGGATTCAGCTCGAGACCACAAATCCTTGCCAGTCGGCTTGCGAACTCCACAAACTCCGACATTATCTGCGACCCCCTTCAATCGCCGAACGCCCGAACTCCTCAATCTTCGGAACGCCTTTGGCATGACCAGTCCTTCTGGCATTCCGCTCAAGATCACGTAGTCGCTTGACTGATAGCTCAAGATATTCCTTGCTAGTGTCAATTCCCATGAAGCGCCTGCCGCAGGAATGTGCGACGAGTCCGGTGGTGGAACTACCCGTGAATGGATCTAGTACAAGGTTCCCCTCGTCAGTACTAGATAGAATGACTCGTTTCAGGAGATCGAATGGTTTCTGCGTGGGGTGCTTTCCGAACTTCTTCTCCCAAGGAAGGGGCGTGTTGATCGCCCATACTGACCTCATCTGTCTTCGGTCGCGCTTGAACGGATCCTTTCCCCACTTCGCATTCTTCATCAATTCGTAGTTGAACTTGTGCTTACTCTTTTCGCTCTTGCGCGCCCAGATCAACGTTTCATGACTGGCCGCAAAGTACCTGCCGCTGATGTTTGGAGCGGCATTTGGCTTGTACCAACAGATATCATTAAGGATGTGATAGCCGAGCAACTGAAGCGCATAGCCACATGCATAGACAGAATGATAGGTTCCGCTTATCCATATGGTACCGTTCGGTTTCAGGACACGCCTGCACTTCGAAATCCACTCCTTGTGGAATGCTAGATCTTGCTCGAAACCCTTGCTCACATCCCACGAACCCTTGTTCACGGACACTCGTTTGCCCGCGTGAACTGAAAAACCGCCATTAGACAGGTTGTAAGGAGGATCTGCGAATATCATATCGACTGAATCTGGATCCATCTCATCAAGTAGAACCAGGCAGTCCCCATGATATAGCTCGAACCCTGGTTCTGAATAGTACTTGGCCATGCTCTGCGATCCGATCCCCGTTCGATCTGATAAGGATGATCGTGGATCCATGACGCACTTGCATTCAATCCAGCACCGAACTGACTGCAGCCACCACCGCCACCCCTGCATCAGCTGATGATAGATGGAGGTAAAACCCTATGACGGGCAATGAGACGGTCACGTCTGTTAACGGCTACCATGACACCTCGAGCCCAGGACGGTTCTGTGACTCATCCGGCGTTCGGCGAAACGATCTTCTAATCGAACAGGGACACGTGCTCAAGTTCACATGCGATAGGATGCACATCTGGAGCCACCACAAGGAGCGGAAGGCGAACGATTTTGTACTCCAAGTCGTTTCTACCCATCCAGGAGGGAAGTGCCTGGTCACGAAGCGCGAGGTGCTTGAGGAACTAAGCTTACAGAACCTTCAGAAGGTCGCAGACCGGCTCGGGATCCGTGTATCGAAAGGATTGACTGGCGTCCTCACCCAAGCTATGTTTGGTCCGGTCACTGAGTCAAGACGGACATACATCGAAGCCCTCGCAGGCTCTGATGTTGTCACCCTTGAGGAGATCGACAGGATTCTCCACACAAGATACTCTCGCTTGCCAGACGACACACGAGGCGTCGGCTTGACACCCAAGTCACGTGGCACTCTATCGGAAGTCTTCTCGTTTCGTCGCGCCGACACGAGAGCCGACCGTTTCTTCTCTCTTGATTCGTTGCTGCAACACATTCTGGACAGCTATGTGACGAAGAGTGACCTTCAGAAGATATGCCAGAACCTAGGCATTCCAGGAGCTGGTAATAAGGGTGACCTAGTAACGAGGGTTCTCGGAGACTCCAGACTGACGAAGGAAATTGCACTCTACTACGTTAACAGGGACGACATGAAGAAGCTCTGCGAAGACCTGAAGCTCCCTGCAACTGGCACGCGAAGAGAGATGGAGAGCCGAGTTGTCAACGTGATGATGCGTCTACCTCGAGCCCCTCCTAACACTCCTTCACATGAGCCGCCACAATATTCCCCACCGATGGTGCAGGCCCCCTGGGTCGTGCCTTACGCGAATCCTCCTCAGCAGACTCCGATTGCAGCCCCGCCAGCCCCTTCGCCGGGTTACATCGCGGACACAGGAGCGACATCGGGTAAGAAACTGGGAGAAGGGCTGTCGTCTGAGCCCCACGGAGCCAGTACTCTTGCGTCACCACAGCCTTCAGTCCCTGAGATACTGCCTGTGCCGTCGATTCCTCCCCGCCCGGAATTTGACGGTGTTGTCAGGTTCATCGACGAGTGGCGCCCGACTAAGCCATACAAGGATGAAGTGGGATATGAGGTTGAACTGGACACAAGACTGCGCACGACGTTTGGAGATACGTGCGTAAAGAACCAATTGCACATTCTAGATGGCCGGATCGACGTTGAAGTGATGGGAATAGGCATTGAATTGAAGGTGCCCACCAACAAAGCCATGCTTCAGAGACTCGTCGGTCAGACCAGGATGTATCGAAAACACTATGGCCCGAACCTTGTGGTTGTCATCATCACGGGCAAGGCGAAGCTGCAGGACATCCTGGCGTTCAAGAGCGATCTCGAGGAAGATGGCATCAAGGTTCTGGTGAAGTAGGGTTGACCGTTCTGCCCTAGTGGATGAGAACATGTCTGAACTTAGGAGACGCCCCCGGTAGCTGAGAGAAGCCCTTAAGCCATCGAAAGCGATTCGGAGCTGGGAAATAGGACATGAGGTGTCGGAACTGTGGAGTGGAGAATCTTGATGGCAGGAGGTTCTGTGGCGAGTGCGGAGCGGCACTAGACGCACTGCCTGTTGAGCCCGTGACACCACCTATGTGTCAAGCGCGGTCTGTTACGACCACTCCATATTTCTCAGAGAAAACCAAGAAGAGATTGGCGGTTGGCGCAATCGTCGTGGCAGTTGTCCTAATCATCGCCTCGATCCTTGGCTATTTCTATTATCACCAACCTGTGATGGGGAGTGGCTCAGCGTCTGCGACGACGATTGACGTGGGACAAATGGTGCTATTCAGTTTCACACCCACCCAGGGAGTTTCACCATATCAGTACTCATGGAACTTCGGAGATGGGGGCTTCAGCTCAGAACAGAACCCAGGTCATTCCTACGACTCTCCGGGAACATACTTGCCACTAGTAACCGTCAGCAACTCCGCCGGCGAAACAACAACTTGGACCACGACGGTCGAGGTCAATCCTCTTCCGAGTGTAGAAGGAGTGGTGTCTCCATCGGTTGGCGTCACGTCATTGAATGTATCCTTCACGGCAACCGCATGGGGCGGCACACCAGACTTCAGCTATTCTTGGAGGTTCGGCGATGGCACTTCGAGCATTGAGCAGAACCCCACTCACAGTTACTCGCTCGGGGAGTACACCGCGACAGTGACCGTTCAGGATGGTGTGGGGATGACCGCTTCTTGGAGCGCTAAGGTCAGCGTGAATCTCCCTCTCACCGTTGGCGTCATTGTCGGATGGATTGGACCAGGTGACACAGAATCATTCTCATGCACGCCGAGTCAAGGAGTCACTCCGTACAGCTTCTATTGGGTGTTTGGAGACGGGTTAAGCAGCACTCTGCAGAATTTCACATACAACTACGGTTCTGCAGGAACCACTACGGTATACCTGACTGTTACGGATTCCATCGGAGAGACCTTTGAATTCGAGAAGTTCATTGAGTATTGACGGAACGCCCATCAACGATGTGCACAGTCGACACCATAAGGAAGACGATGTAGTGCTACCAGCGGGGGACAAGCGATGAATTGCGCATATTGTGGAACTGAGAACCAAGAAGGCATGAAGTACTGTGGAAACTGTGGGTCGCAACTCACGGTCCCAGTGGCACCATTCAATCCCCCGTTTATGCCCATGTACCCGTCACCGAGGCTCCAGGGAGTCAGGATAGGACATGTTATCGGTGGTGGGCTGATAGCCGCCATCTTCTTCGGCTTGTTCTTCTGGGCAACTACCTATACCTGGACGGAGCGAGTCTGGCACGAAATCTACATGGAATTCGGATACTACGAAACAGTGACGCACACGATTGACCCTGCCATACAGGCGTTGTTCCTCATAGTGGCCATCGTGGGTCTGATTGCGATGGTCTTTGGAATTGTGTCCAGAAAGTGACCCCGCACTCGAAGAGCGACATCAAGAGACGCCCTCAAGCCATGGGGACCAAGGCTCATACACTCGTGCCAAACCCTCTGATTGACCCTCGAGCTAGATGTCGAACTGCAAGTCCGACACAGAGGGCAGTTTATTAGACGCGTAGACATATCTAGCGAGCCGGAGCGAAATGAGCATCGAGCGCACGCTTGCACGTTTGGCGGCTAGGCAGATCAATCGGAGCATAACCTATCACCGCGTGCAGAGAGAAGCCGCAGCCCGCCCCGAGTCGACTCGAGTGGAGACTCCTTTCGGAGAGTTCTGGATGTCACCAATCGAGTCCAAACTCTACGAAGCCATGCGGCGTGAGGGATTGTCTCCCGTACCTCAGTTCCGCATCGAGGGGTACATCGCAGATTTCGCATTCCCTGACGTGGGAATTGTGGTAGAGGCTGATGGAGTCGCATATCATACTGGAGAACGCCGTGAGCGCGACCGAAAGCGAGACTGGATTCTGAGGCATGAAGGCTGGACCGTGAAGCGATTCTACGGCACCACGATTCATAACAGGGCATCAAACTGCGCATATGTCATCAAGCGTGAGGTAGAAGAACGGCGAGCCCAAGCAATGGCACGGGCGAAGCAGAGGGAAATCGACCGACAGGATCGACAGGAAGCCATTGTTCGACCCTTCCGGAAGTTCGCTCGCGCGTTAAGGCGGGGAAAGAAAGAAGGAGTTTAGCTCGGTACTGAAATCGCGAAATTGACTTTTGGCCAGTAGTCCAAGTTCAAAGTCGGATCCCTGCACACAAGCACAGCTCTAACCATAGGCTTCTCAAAGTCACCAAGTGAGAGGCTGAGATCAAGGTCTGCATTCCGCTGCATGTGAACCCTAGAACTTCCATCCTTCGCGGCGGAACATCTCAATGATGGGGATGCACTCTATGCCGTATGTCTGACACACGGACGGTATGTTCACCTTCCCCTTCTTCGGTCTCTCCTCGGTCACGATGATCATCCTTCGCTCAGTCGGCACTATCGTCTGTTGAGCGCCGGTCTCCAGAGCGAGGGCGATCAGGAATGGGTCGGCCTCTGGTGCATCCTTCTCCGGGTCGATCAAGGTCGGATTGGTCCTCTGTATCTCCACGACCTTCGCCGCCTGAAGTGAGGTGACTCGCTTGAACATCTTGCTGTTCCGTTTCGTCCACTCGGTCAGCTCGTCGTCCTTTCCTGCGAGTTCCCTCATGACCTCTTCATGAGATACAATGAACCCGTGCCTGGCGTGCTCCTCGAGCCGGCTCCAGACGCTCTCGTAGATGTCCATTGGATTCATTCGCATCAGGTCGATGAGCGAGCAGGAGTCAATGATGTAGATGCTCTGGGCAGTCATTGAGACGCCTTCGCCATCACCTTGTCAATATCACGCAGTTTGATTGAAAGGAAATCGATGGCACTGGCGTAGTCCAGGGACCCCTGTTCCACATTCTGAGCGACCAGGGATACGAATCTTCGTCCTCGCTCCCTTAGCACTCTCCGCTCCACGGTCTCGCCGAAGCCGCCCTCCCCGTGTGGAGGCAGCCCTCTCGACCTCAGTTCGCCCAGCGCAGACTGGAGTTCTCTGTGCTCGATGAAGCCGGAATCCTTCATTCTCACGAGGAGCATCGACTTGCTGACCTTGAGGCTCTTGGAGATGCGCCGCAGAGTTTCATCCTCGAGGAGGGTGTCCTCATGTTGGCTGAACTCGCCTTTGGCAAGCTTTCCCGGTACGAGGAACTCAGCGGCAAACCCGTTGCACCATCTCTCAACCTCGTCTATTCGCCCTCTTCCGAGGCCAGCCTCTGGAGTGTTTATTCCGGTCTTCCTCAGGAGAACATGTCCGAGTTCGTGTACCAGGGTGAATACCCTCGCTTCTATCTGGTCCGCAGAGTTGACGACAATCACCGCAGGCAATTCATCGACAAGGACGAATCCGCGGGCATCGTTGATTGGCATGTGCATCTGAAAGACGAAGATGTTCCTGCTCTCAATCAGGCCTCTCAGGGTGTTGAATGCATCGTATGGATCACGCCACTTCTTCTGAACCTGATCTGTGATCCCAAACTCATCCCGGAAACGGTTTCCCAATTCGTGCGAGTCGTCTGTCACCGAGTACGCGCCGATCTCCGGGCGCACTCCCTTGTTCTGGTTCTCCAGTAGTTCGCGGCTCAGTCTCTGGAGTCTTCTCGTCTTTCTAACGGCCAGGAGAGTCTCTCGGTCAAACTCGCCTCTGCGCTCAGGGGATACGCGGTAGTCCTTGGGGAGCGGAGCCTCCCTGGGCGGTTTGGGCAGGAAGAAAACGGCAAGTGGCCTCTTGATCAGTTCAGCTAGTCTCTCCAGCTGTCTCAGTGACGGGGTCGCCTTCCCCGACATCCAGGCCCTGACTGAAGCGGATTCGACCCCGAGATGCTCGCTGATGTCACTGACCTGCCAACCGGAAGATGATACTGCCCAGCTGATTACTTCTGGTTTGACTTCAACCCTGAAAGACCCTCGCTTCTTGTCCATGATTGCAGCCTCAGGATTTGCCAGTGTGCTTATCAATCTTGTGAGTGGATGCAGTCTTGCGTGACGGGGCAGCAAATAGTGCGCTGCCGAGGCAGGGACGGACGACGAAGCCGATCACCCACAGCGGTCTGCATTCTGTTCACTCTGCAGGCCACCTTCTTCTCATGCCAGCAACAATACACCGTTTCACTGGACGTCAAACGACGTGAGCAGCTACTCAGGGGCGCCTATGGCCGCTTCCTCCTTCAGCCCGCAAGCGTGTGTTGATGAACGGTCTTGCTTTTCCGGTATATGAAGGTGCGAGAATGGCGAAGAAAGATCCACACAGTACAACGAAAAACGGCAGTATTAGACAAGCAAGCTCCATCAACTGCATCAAGAATACCACCAAGACCGTATAACACGTCTCCTGTCAGCCGTTCAGATTCACTCCGATGTAGCGGAGGGGCATCTCCATGGATTCATGCCGTATATCGTGGCAATTGTCTCTATCGGGGTGCCCGCAAACCACATCAAGCGGCCTCTGGTCCTCCTCAAGGGGTGGTGCCCTCGGAATCTCGCTCTCGCGAGGGGCGGCTAACCCCTGCTTTTCGATGCGCGGGCGGCAGCGATATGTACCGCCACGCGTCTCTCTTGCCTCGATGAGACGCCCGGTCAGAGTCTCGACAGTGGCCTTCATGATTGCAGGTATCCTCACCATCGTGAGCTTGAATCTGGTTCCCTCGTCCGAAGCGCAGGAATCCGACCCCGAGCTGGTGCCTGAGCCGATTGTCTCCGAAGTCCACGAATACAACCAGTCAGAGGGGGGTGGCGATTTCGTCCGGGAGATTTCCGAGGTGTGGCGGATTGGGATTGACCACGGAGGTGTGTCTATTCTCCTCGGGGTCGCGAACTACACTGATGACTTCACTGATGATACCCGAGACAGCGAGACGAACGTGGCATACAGCCAGAACATCAATTTCGTGACAGGCGGCAAGCTGTACATAGCGATGTTCATGTTTGACCGCGTAGTATTCAAGATAGGCGGTCAGGAAGTGATTGCGTGTCTCAAGACCTGCGACGGTTTTGAAGTGAGCCACACTGCAGTCGAGTATGACGGCACGATCCCCACGTTGGACTGCAACATGACCTTCGAGGCCATCAGGGTGTATTCCGACATGCCAGACTCGACCTTCGACTTGACGTTGGCCCATCATTTCAGAGGAGGCTGGAACCAGACGAGCATCAAGGTCGAGGCACTGTTCGATTTCAGCAACACGGAATTCTACAATGGCACGGAATTCAGCGCAGGCGAGCCTTTCACCGCGGAGATCCGGTACATCATGGTGCTGACGGACCCCGAATTGGGCGATGACAATGCGGTCATGCCTTCGGGGTTCACAGACACGACCCTAGAGTACGATCTGACGCTTGACAACGGCTCTCCCTATACCATGTCAAAACTGGAGATGAAAGACGATTTCACAATCTACAACGCAAGCGGGGCTCAGTCCGCGACAGGCTATTCCATGATGGAGATGACCGACCCGGACTTGGCAGGTCTTGAGACCTATAACCCCAAGTCAGCCGTGGTAACCCACGGATTCCCGAATCTGACATACATGGACACCACGTCAGTGCGGAGCGACCCTGAACTCACCGTTTATCATGACCGGATAGACGGAAGCGCGACGGACCTCTATTACCTGCTAATCCCTGTCCTGGCAGTAGTCGCGGCCGTAGTCGCAACCGTCATCGTGATCGGGAGAAAGAGAAGGAAGAATCGGCAGGAAGAGGATGGGAAGCCGCTGAAGAAGCCTTGAATGAGGTTTGCGAATCTGTCACTCTATCGTTTGAGAAGAGCGCGTTCATGCGTTGGCTTCCGGAGAAGTCCGTAGGCAAGAAAAGGCGATGAAGAAGGTTCATATCCCGGTGCAAGAAAGACCCTCTGATTGTGAAATGGCCATTCATCTCGTTTCAAAGTCGGCTTCATGCACTGGAGAATGCATTAAGTGAACGGAAACGAATCAGCTCGAGAGATGACGACGATGAAGCACGGGCTCGCCGAGGTCAACGGGGCGCAGATCTACTACGAGATACGAGGTTCCGGACCGCCCCTCCTGCTGATCATGGGCCTTACAGGCGACGCAGGATGGTTCGATCCGCTCGCGGAGCTCCTCGCCGAGCAGTTCACGGTCGTCACCTATGACCGCCGCGCGAACTCGCGAAGCCCGCGTCCAGAAGGCTGGACGGCGACTTCGATTGCGGAGCAGGCGGATGATGCGGCGGGGCTGCTGTCCACTTTGCACCTAAGTCCAGCTATTGTCTTCGGCAACAGTTTCGGAGCGATGATCTTGCTCGAGCTCATCGTTCGCCACCCGCGGGCAGTTAGGGGAGCGGTCGCGCACGAGCCGCCGCTTATGCCGCTATTTTATCAGGCTCATGACCTGGCAGACTTCTGGAAAGCCAAGGTGGCGAAGGGAGGCTCCCGCAACGCACTGAGAGAGTTCACAGAGATGAAAGACGGCGAGGCCATCAATGGTCTGGACCCGAACATGATGCGACGCGCTTTCGACAACGGTGATGTCATCTTCTCTGCGGAGATGCCGGTAATCTTCTCCTATAAGCCCAACGCAGAAGCGCTTAGGGGATCCAAGGTCCCCATCTTCGTAGCGGCGGGTGAAGAGACAGCTATGCACTTGTTTTGCGCATCCAAATGGCTCGCGACACAACTGAAGACCGATCTACACATGTTTCCGAGCGGGCACGTCGGTTATGTTGACCAGCCCAGAGAATTCGCGAAGGCACTTCTCTCCCTCGTTGAGAAACTACGCTGACGCGCCCTCCCATCAGGGATCGGCTATGCATCCGGGTTCACAGTCATCTCATCGTGAGAAGATGAAATGGACAGGGAGAGGCTATTCCAATGCTTGACGAGTGATTGTGCCTCGATAGTATCTTTGAGGGCGTGCTACTGAATCGGAGCACAAGCTCATATCAGTACGCCTCGCTGCCTAGGTCTGAGATTGCCAATGTTCCGGGGAAACCCTGCCAGTGCATTTCTGCGATGAATGCTCGGTACGAAGCCAAAGACTATAAGCGGTTGTCCTGTAACTTGAATTGGAAATCGCGGAAATTCAACACGATGCGTTTTAGATCGCCGTTTATGAACTTCGTAGCTTCCTTTGCTACATGGATTCGCCCGGTTTGAATAATCGTCTGTGAGTTTTGCAGGGGCGAACCAGTATGGCTAAGAACAAAGCAGAGACAGTCAAGAGCAGGAAGACAGAAACGAGCAAGGCGAACCGAACGGGACCGACCGAGGAGCGGAATGATCCCTTCAAAATGTGGACCGAAAGCTACAGCGCAATGTCGAAAGTCTGGCAGGAATCCTACACAGACCTGTACAATCCCTGGATCGAGTCTACAGGCAAGCTCTTTGACAAGGCTGTGAAGCTCTCAGGGGAGACATCTCCAGAGAAATACAAAGAGTTCTACGAGGAAATGGTCAAGACACAACAGGACGCACTCAGCAGACTCTATCCTATGCAGAAGGCAATGACGGACAGAAAGACACTGGATATGCTCGTCGGGAGTGCACAGGAATCAACGGACCTGATGAAGGCGTGGAGCGCCGAACTCGAGGAGAACTCCAGGAAGACTCAGAAGATGCTCTTGGGTAGCGTGAGTCCTGAGGACTACAAGAACTCCTACGAAATGTGGATCAAGTTCTATGAGAAGATGTTCGATGAGTTTCTCGGCATGATGACATCGAAGAACACGAAGGGGGTCTTCGAGGCGTACACGGGTGTGCCGAACATGTACCTCACGAACCTCGCAGAAGCAGCGAGGATGTGGAGAGAGTCCTACAAGGACATGTACACCCCCTGGGAGAAGCTGACCTTCGAGCTCTCAGAGAGATCCTTCGAGCTGTCAAAGGGCGACGCAAGTCCGGAGAAGTACAAAGAGTTCTACGACCAGTGGATGAACACATACAAAGAGACATACGCCAAGATGTTCGCCACCGACATGACGAAGCCGTCGAAGGAGATGGTCGATGAGATGCTCCAGGGAATGCAGAAGAGTACGGAGCTGTACAATTCCTGGTTGACGGTGTTGGAGAAGACCACAGAGAAGATGAAGGACCTACTCACCAACGCGACCGAGGCGGAATCCTACAGGGAGTACTACGGGCAGTGGTTCGACACATATGAGAAGGCGTACAAAGACTTCTTTGAGCTCATGCCCGCGGTGGAGCCCATGAAGATCCTGATAGACCCACTCAAGAAGGCAGCACGGGCTCAGGCGGACACCTATGCGAATGCAACCAAGATGTGGATGGACGCGAAGTTCGGCCAGACGAGGGCGACTTGAACATGGAGAGTTCGGATCTACAGGCATCTCATGACTTCTTCGAGCACTGGCTGAAGGCCTATGAGGCCACCTGCGGCAGAATCATAGACATGCCCATCTTGGGCCCATCTCGCGAAGGCGCGGACAAGCTGAGAAAGAACTTCGAAGCCACAATCAACATGCATGCTGCATGGGCGCAGTCCCTCGCGAATTACCAAAGTGCCTTCATGGAAGCCAGCCAGAAAACCCAGGAGGAGGTTGAGAAGCGGATCGCAGGAGGCGTCTCGCCCTCCTCCTACAAAGGGTACTACGACCTCTGGATGGAGACATACAGTAAGACATTCAAGGAGTTTCTGAAATCTCGCTTCTTCGCCTCAGATCTGGCAAGACTGACATCCAATTCGATGGATTTTCAGAAGTCCTCGAGGGTCCTGATCGAGGAGAATTTCCTCAGGCCCGCCAATCTTCCCACGCGGACAGAGCTGGACGACCTCAGCAAAGAGGTCTACCTGCTCAAGAAGCAAGTGAAAGAGTTGGTTCGAGGTCAGGGAAAGAGCGCAACGAGGAAGTGACGGACGCTACCTGAGCATCGTGTTTCGGATAGTGACAACTATGGAATTCACGGAACTGATAGAGAACAACAAGAAGGCAATGAGGATGCTCGACCTACTCCTCAAGGCACCAGAGATCTCGGTCGGGATGACCCCTTCAGAGGTCGTCTACACACAGGACGACATGAGACTGCTTCACTACATTCCAGTAGTGAAGAAGCCTTATCCAGTACCCGTGCTCATCGTCTATGCTCTTGTCAACAGATACTACATACTTGACCTCCAGCCCGACAAGAGTGTCGTCAAGAAACTGCTCGATGATGGGCTCGATGTATACATCATTGACTGGGGGTATCCGTCAGGAATAGACAGGTATCTCACCATCGATGATTATGTGAACGAGTACATCGACAACGCCGTCGAGAAGATAAGGGAGCTGTCCGGAGCTGAGAAAGTGTCCCTGTTCGGTGTCTGCCAGGGTGGCACATTCTCGGTGATGTATTCATCGTTGCATCCGGAAAAGATCCAGAACCTCGCAACAATGGTGACACCCGTCGACTTCGACACCGATGAAGGACTCCTCCACGTCTGGGCAAAGAGCCTAGATGCCGACAGGATAGTGGACGCATACGGAATAGTACCCGGGAATCTACTTAACACGGGTTTCCTACTCACGGACCCATTCAGAGTTTTGATAGACAAGTACGTTATCTTCCTTGAGAAGATTGAGAGCAATGGGGATGACGAAGACAGCGGACGCAAGAATGAGGAGGCCGTGAAGAACTTCTTGCGGATGGAAAAATGGATCTTCGACAGTCCTGACCAGGCCGGGGAGATGTATCGACAGTTCATCAAGGACTGCTATCAGAAGAACCTGCTGATAAAGAACGAAATGATGCTGGACGGGAAGAGGGTCGACCTCAAGAACATCACAATGCCTCTGCTGAACGTGATGGGGGAGTACGACCACCTGGTTCCCATCGCCGCCAGCAAGCCGCTCAACGATGCGGTCGCGAGCACGGATAAGGAAGTCATGGTTTTTCCGACGGGTCATATTGGAATGTTCGTCGGCGGCAAGTCACAAAGGGATGTCTGCCCGAAAATCTCTTCCTGGCTGAGGGCACGATCTGGGGATCAAAACAGCTGAGACGGGAACGAGAAGGATGAATGAGAGCAGAGAAGAGGAGGAATTCGAGATGAGATTAGAGAACAAGGTTGCTGTGATCACCGGTGGCGGAAGTGGAATAGGAAAGGAGACTGCGAGGCTCTTCTTGAATGAGGGGGCGAAGGTCGCCATCTTCGACATCTTCACCGGAGACGTGGAGAACGCCTGTCGTGAAATTGGGTTCTGCAAAGACACGGAGGTCAAGAACACGCTTTGCGTGAGGGCGGATATCTCCAAAAGAGACGAAGTGAGGAACGCGGTCGATGCAACGCTCCAGAGATTCGGGAAGATCGACATCCTGATCAACAACGCAGGCATAGTCAGGGATGCATTGGTGCAGAATATGACAGAAGAGCAGTGGAACGAAGTGATCCGTGTTGACCTCACGGGCCCGTTCAACTGCGTTCAGGCAGTCGTCGATCACATGATGCAGAGAGGGAGCGGTTCGATCATCAATGTATCCTCAGTCTCAGGCGTCTATGGCAACATTGGCCAGGTCAACTATTCGGCCGCCAAAGCCGGCTTGATTGGAGTCACCAAGACTCTGTCCAAGGAGCTTGGAAAGAAGGGGATCAGAGTCAATGCGGTCGCTCCCGGATTCATAAAGACCCCGATGACCGCATCCGTGCCTCAGAAAGTCCTCGACCTGATGGCGGAGAAGATTCCTCTGAGAACTCTAGGCGACCCGATAGATGTTGCCTGTGCCATCCTGTATCTGGCATCAGATGAAGCGAAGTACGTGAACGGGTGCATATTGTTGGTCGATGGTGGACTTGTAGTCTAGGCTCATCCGAGGACAAGAGGCGAACGGCATGAAAAGAACAGGGGCTCTGGACGGAAAAGCGGCTCTGGTCACAGGCGGTTCCAGAGGCATCGGTCAGGCGATTGCCATCAAGCTCGCGAGAGAGGGAGCTGATGTCGCTGTGAACTATCAGAGCCGCAAGGACCAGGCTGCGGACGTCATCGACTTCATAAACAAGACGGACAGATTGGACGATCTCGACGAAATGATCAAGATGATTGACATCATGGACACTGTCGACCAGGCAAAAGAAGTCAGAGAGATGATAGAGTCGATGGGGAGACGAGCCATCTTATGCCAGGCCAACGTCGGGAGTATGGACGAAGTGAACAGGATGCGGGACAAGGCGGTTGCTGAGTTCGGCAAGATCGACATCTTGGTCAACAACGCCGGGATAGTCAAAGACAAGTCATTCGTGAAGATGACATCCGAGATGTGGGACGACGTAATCTCCGTTAACCTCACGGGGACTTTCAATTGCTCCAAGGCAGTCATTGAGGGAATGCTTGAGCGACAATACGGCAGGATAGTGAACATATCCTCTGTGATTGGCAGGATGGGGAATCGGGGCCAGGCGAACTACGCAGCCTCAAAGGCAGGGATAATAGGATTGACTCAGACGCTAGCCAAGGAATTCGCGGACAAAGGCGTCACCGTAAATGCCATTGCCCCAGGGTTCATCGGGACCGATATGTTGAAGTCGGTCCCGGCAAATATCATGGAGAAGATTCTGGCGCAGATACCCATGGGCAGACTGGGGAGACCTGAGGAAGTCGCATCTGCGGTTACGTATCTAGTGTCTCCAGAGGCTGGCTATATTACCGGGCAGGTAATTGACATCAACGGCGGACTCTACATCTGAACAATGACTCGCTTCTCGCTGTCGATTCGCGGAGCTGTCCGATCTTCGCGGGGCTCTAGTGACGCAAGATCATACTCGAGCCATACCGCAGCATGTGCAGATGACCCACCAGACATGTTCTCAGGCGACTCAAATGCGACTCGAGGTCAACACCCAGACGGGAAGACGAGTGCCAGGGGGAGTCTGTCTCGGCGCCAATTTGCCACGATAGAAATGAGCCAGTTAACCGGGTTTGCATGTTGCCGGAACTGAATCTCTGATTTCACGAAGAAAGGGAATGAAAGAGTTTATATCCCGGTGCAAAAACCCTCTGATTGAGATTTAGCCAGTCATCGCGGTTCAAATCCGGCGTCCTGCACGTTCTTTCACCTAGCTATTTCTCAATCAGAGCGAATTGACTACTGGCTACGGTCTGGCTCGTGCGGTCGGTCGAAGGCCTCCTCGAGCCCCACACCCACATCTCTGAGCGCCGAACCACCGATGCTCCACTACAGGGGCATTTCCGAGGTCACACTAGTCTAGCGAACCTCGTCCGGACAACCCGTTCGAGCGTGTCGAGCACCAGGAACACGCTCGCGACCAGGAGGAGCATGCCCATGAGCAGGGGCACGACGTAGTCCCAGCCCCCTCCCGTCAAGAGCATGTTCTGACTGTACGCCAGCTCGAAGCCCGCCCCCCAGCTATCCCAGTGCGTGATGCCTGTGAAGTCGCACAGAAACACCGTCAGCACCGCCATGACGAGCCCGTACTTCAGCCCGGAAAGCGCCTGCGACAGCACGGCAGGGGCGGAACGCATCAGGGTGGAGATGGTCACGGGCACCCCTTTCGAAGACCCGTGCTCCGCAGCCATCCTCCGCCTCGACACGACGAGGCCCCGGCACACGAGCAGCGCCACGGGCGCGGCGACGATCAGCGCCATCTTCATGGCGAGCCCGTAGGTGTCGAAGTTGTCGAACCCGAAAGTGCCCACGGTAGCGTAAGTGACCAGGAGGACCACGAACACCGTCGGCATGGCCATCAACCCCTGCGCGACCGCGGCCAGCGGAGGGTCGAGGTAGGGCCACGCGAGCCCTGCGACGGCACCCACGACGATGCCCAGCAAGGACGCCAACAGCCCGACGATGGCCAGGACCACGACAGGGCCGCTCGCACCCGTGAGGAACAGGTAGGAGGGTGTGCGCAAGTGCCAGGACGTTATCTCGTCGGTGACGACCAGCGGTCCTATCGCCGCGAGGAACACGAATCCCATAAGGACGATGAGCGCCACGAGCCCGACAGGGCTCTTCAGGTAGCCTCTGACTATGCTGACCGCAGCCTCCTCGAAACGTATCCGCTCATCCGGAAGAGAGGGCGCGGCGGGTCCGGCCGAGGAAGCGACTCTCGCTGCCGGTCCGGGGGAGGGGCGGTCGATATATGAGTCAAGTTTCCAGCCCGGCCTTGCCAAGGTGACCACGAGGTCGATGACGAAGCTGGACAGGAACACGATGACCGCGATCAGGAAGAAGGATGCCTGGATGACGAAGTAGTCCATGCGCGCTATGGAGATCACGAACAGGTGCCCCAAGCCGTTGTAGCCGAAGAACACCTCGACGGCGACCACCAAGCACATCGTCCCCGCTACCAGGAACTGGATGTTGGGGAGGGCGATGAACAGGGCGTCCATGGTCCGAGGCCCTTTGGACTGCATGCGGTCGACGGGCCCCGACCCCGCGACGTGACCGTCTCTGGAGATCAATGTGAAGAAGCCGAGCGCTGCGAGAGAGATGCATGTGACGGGAAGGAATGCATGAATCAGGCAGTCCCAGAGGAACGCAGGCGAGAGCTCTGGACTCTCGCCCGTGGTCATGGCCCCTCCAAGGGGCAACAGGTCACCGCTCACCGAAAACGCGTACAGGAGCACCCAGGCAGACGCGATAATCGGGACCGACAGCATGGCCAGAAACACGAACGACATGATCTGCCGATTCTCGTGCGCTCTGATCTTGGAGACTAAGCCGCCCAGGAGCGAGCCGAAGATAAGAGCGATGACGATCGATGAGATGAACAGGAGGAGCGTCCACCACATGTAGTGGTAGATGAAGTTCGACACATCATCGTCGTATATGTAGCTGATCGAGAAATCCCCCGTGAGCATGTCCCCGATGAATTCGACATACTGCGCATACAGCGGCTTGCTGAACATCTCCAGGGCTACCTGGACGTCCTCCGAATCGGTCATGGGATTCCGGGGCATCGCCAAGAGCGATGGATCGCCTGGCAATACCCTGAGGATCACGAACTCGGCCGTGAGGATCACCATGATCCCGACCACCAAGATTAGCAGACGCTTCAGGACATACTCCAGCGACCGATCCATGTCTTTTTGCCCCCCCAGAGCCACCGGCAAGGAATCGTGGACCGCTTTATTAAACAGTTGCTAGCGACATCCACATACGCGCCTATCTTGAGGTCATCGATGACGAACGGGTCCTCCGCGGAGCCGTCCCCTGGCACCACCCCGTTCTCGGCGGTGAAATCATCGAGCGAGCCGATCAGGGCCGCGGCGTGGTCGGCCTCGGCCCCGGAGGCGCTCCTGCTCCCAGGTCCCGAAGTCGGCCGGAGGGGGGACGATGTCCGCCTCGGGCTTCTTCTCGAGCCTCGCCGCACCGTTCGGGCAACCCGTTACGCACAGGCCGCACCCGATGCACTTCGACGGATCAATGGTCGGTACGCCGTCCTCTGTCTCTATAGCCCCCACCTGACACCTGTCCTCGCAAACTCCGCACCCGACACACTCATCGGGGTCGATTCGGGCGAGGTAGTTGGAGGAGGCCACCGAGTTTTCGATACCCCAGTCGGTGATCCCCCTCAACAGTCCGCAGCAGCAGCCGCAGCAGTTGCAGACATAACCTATCCCTCTCATGACGTTGCTCACGGTATGGACCAGGCCGAGCTCCTCGGCCTTGTCTAGGAATGCCAGCGCCTCGTCCTTCGAGATCGTGAGCTCATGCGGTGGCCTCTCACTCTCCGAGAAGGAGAGGCAGGTCCTCAGCGGAAAGCCACACTCATGGCCGACCAATCTCTGCTGTTCCCTGCAGATGCAGTCCCGAAGGACGAATGACTTGGACCGCAACAGGATCGCCTTCACGTCATCGTAAGGAAGGATCCATTCCGACTTGACCGCCTTCTGGGCCGGGACGACCCTGTGAATGGCCGGCTGAGGCCTCATGATGCCCTCGGCCCCGCCGTTCGAAAGGTATTCCTCGACCAGGTGAGCCAGCTCATGATCCATGTCACTCGACTCGTATATCCCGACGACGAACGGGGCCAGCCTGAAGACGCGCTTGCCCTCTTCCTCGTAGGTCCACAACAGTCCCTTCCCGGCCATCTTCAGCAGCTTCGCACCCGCATCTTCGGGCGCGAGCCCCGCCCGCAGAGCGACTACGTCCGCGGTCTCCTTCGAGCGGCCCATCTGACTCGCCAACGAGGCCTCCTCGGGCGAGAATATCTTCTTCAGGACCCTTATCTCGACTCTCGACGGCGTTCTCGGAAAGCCGTTCGGAAGCTTGTCCAGGGCTTCTGCGAGGTTCTCATAGACGAGGTCGCTCATTCCCTCCCCTTCGAGCCTGACCATGAACGACTTCTGCCCTAATAACAGGAACCTTCAGCCCGCTTGAATGCTCTGAGCTACGACGGCCCGATTCCGAGGTCCAGGTCTGATAGGATGCTCCAGTCGAATAACAGAGACAAACCGCCTATCCACGGCTCGCAATGGAAAAGCCCTTAAGCCATCGGATGCGGTTACGCTGACCGGAGGACGGCGACGATGGCATGGGACGGATTCGATACCGACACGAAGGAGTCGCTGAAGGGTGTGGGTTTGGATGCGAGAAACTCCTTCTACGGAACTTCCAGCACGAGGATGCTGCTCGGCGCCTGGGCAGTCATCCTGTGCCTCGCGGTGGCGATAGTGGGGCTGATGGTCGAGGAGCCTCTCAGCCACATCCTCACTCTGAGCGGCATCTCAGGCCTTGTGCTTGTCGCCGTCTGGCTCACCTACCGCTCTTGACCGGAGCCGATGCGCGCACGCGCACAGAGGATATCGGGGGATTAGGATGAAGTGCAGTTTCTGTGGAGCGGAGAACCCAGAGAGCGCGACTGACTGTTCAACGTGCCTGAGGAGGTTGGGCACCACCATGCGCGCGCCCAAGGGGAACTCCAGGAGGATTCCGGAGTTCCATCCCCGAGTCCAACGGATGATCCCCAAGACGAAGACGGTTCTGCCAGTGGCCGCAGGCGGCATCCTGGTGCTCGGCGCTATCGCCACCATTGCCGGCCTGTGGATCGCGAATGTCTGGATCGGCAAGTACAATCCTGAGGCATCGGATTCTGCAGCACCCGTCATCCTACTCTTCAGTGGGCTCGCCATCTTCGTGCTCATAGGCGGATGCCTGGCGATGCTCCGGAGGGGCTGGGGCATCGCCCTCGTGGCCTCGATCGCATCCTTCTTCCTGGTGCTCATGTTCGGCTTCCTCTTCGGCGTCGTCGGGGCCATGTTGAGCGTGGCCGCGCTCATACTACTGATACAATCGAGGCATGAGTTCGAGGGGCACGACCGCGCCGATTAGTTGCACCACAGCGGCATTGCCTGCGCGAGATGAAAAGTGAGAAGGGGTTTGATAGAACCGATCCCTGGCCGCGGCATCCGCGTCAGGGAGCGTCCACGGCCGACAGCGCCAGATCCGCCTGGATCAGTCCCTCACCGGTCGCGTCCACGTCCCACGAGTACGTGTACCAGCCCTCGACCGGGCTCAGGTCGTATATGTCCATGGACCCTGCCGGGATCTCCAGGGCGGTGTCCTTGAGGATCGTCTCGACCGCCGCCTGTCCCAGGGTCGGGTCCTTCTCGAGCATCTGCGCGATCACGCCCGTCACGTGCGGTGCGGACATGCTCGTCCCGCCGAGGTAGTAGAAGTTCCCCGGGTTCATTCCGTTGAGCGCGCCCGCGCCATAGCTCCACCATGGCAAGTGCGAATATCCTGGGACTCCAGGATACGGTCCTCTGACCCAGCTCCCCGGAGCCAGCACGTCCAGCTCCTGGCCTTCCAGCTCCCTGCTGCTCCACGAAGTGATGTATACCTCGCTGACCAGGTCCGCCTGGACATCCGCGACGTCGTTGTATCCGTAGGTATCGTCCTGCAGCCACCATAGCCTGTACCGCGGGGCCGGCTCGACGTAGTCGGGCGCCCACCACTCGTACATCCACCCGCAAGCACCCACCGAGATGACCTGCGCGTACGCGCCTGGGTAGCCCATGCCGGCATCGCCCTCGTTGCCAGCCGACGCCACGACGATCACGCCGTTCGATACCGCGTAGTCGATGGCTTCTTCCATCACAGCGGACGGTGCCGGGCCCCCGAGGCTCATCGTGATTATCATCGGGCTGTATCCGGCCAACTTCAGGTCCGTGGCGTACTCGATGCCCGCCGCGACCGCGCGGTCCGTGCCCATGACGAACTTCTGCTCAGTGTAGTTGACCGGGTCGGTGTGCCCTACGCCGATCGTGTAGTCCGTCAGTACCTTCACGGGTATGACCTTCACGTCAGAGGCCACCCCATCGACGAAGATCGGAGGCAGCACCAACCCCACCGCGGCGTCCGCCGGGGCGTAGTAGTTGTACCCGATTATCGTGCTTGTCACGTGCGTCCCGTGGGTCGAACCAAGGGACCCGATATAGCCGATCTCGTGCACGAGGCCGCTCTCGACGAACGTCTGCTCTTCCGGGTCCCAGGTTATCTCTTCCTTGAAGCCTTTCGCAAGGTCGATCAATATGCTGTCCACTGGGAAGTAGTCCTTCCAGTTGGGCGCCAGCCCTGTATCAAGAACCGCCACATACACTCCTTCTCCGGTGTAACCTGTGACATCGCTGTTGATCATGTCCGCGTCCCACGTGCCACGGGACTCAAGCGCGACGTTAGGTGACGCGCCCGCCAACGGTACGATCATCAGTCCTGCACAGATCGCCACAAGAGACAGCCTAGCCACTCTCAGTCTTCTAGAACACATCTCCATGTAACTCCCCCTTTCGACTGACTAAGTCATCAAAACGACGCTATTTAAGAATTAGCGCCAGTCAGTCTCGTCGGGCACATGCGACCACCTCAACGCCGAGGCGACTAGCAGTCTGTCGACCAAGCGCACGTGGGACGGGCTATCAAGCCCCGCATCCCCGCGATGGTTTAATCGTCTCACTGGGCGCTCTCACCTGCATATGAAGGAGGAACTGATCGCCCCCTGCGGCATGAACTGCAACGTGTGCGCGGCTCACCTCGCCTTCACGCACGACCTCAGGGGCAAGGGCCTCAGGATGATGTACTGCATCGGATGCAGGCCCAGGGACAAGCCGTGCGCCTTCCTGAAGAAGCACTGCGCCCCGCTCCGCGAGGGCAGGTTCAGGTACTGCTACGAGTGCCCCACGTTCCCATGCGACCGCCTGGCCGCCATCGACAAGCGGTATAGGACGCAGTTCAGGATGAGCGAGGTCGAGAACCTCCGCCGGATAAGGGACGAGGGCGTCGGTCCCTTCCTGGAGGCTGAGGAGGAGAAATGGAGATGCCCGACCTGCGGCGGTGTGATCTCCTGTCACAACGGCCTCTGCTTCAGCTGCGACCTGGAGAGGCTGCGCAGCAAGAAACGGCCCTACACTTGGGACAAGACGGATTGAACTGACCAGAGCCCAGCAACTTCTATACTACCGACGTGCGATCGAGGGGTGATCACCATGAAGCCGGTCCTGCTCGTCATAGACGTCCAGAACGATGTCTTGGACAACTACCCCGGGTACTCAGAGTCCGTCCAGAGGCGCGCGAAGACGATGAACGACGCCATCGCGCTGTTCAGGAGGAGGAGGCTGCCCATCGTGGTGGTCTACCACGAGGACAAGGAGCAGGGCCCGAGGCCAGGGACGAAGGCCTTCGCGTTCCACGAGTCCATCGAGGTGCTGGAGTCGGACACCAAGGTCGTCAAGAACTACCCCAACGCGTTCAACAAGACGCCTCTCGGGGACATGGTGCGCGGGATGGGGTGCGACACGGTCGTGATCGTCGGGCTGAGCGCGGTCGGCTGCGCCATGGCGACCTATCACGGCGCGATAGACCTCGACCTCGAGCCGTATTTCGTCCATGGAGGGGTCGCGGCGGACACCGAGGAGCATGTCCGCATGGCCGAGGAGATTTGCAGGACGGTCAAGGTCGATGAGCTGGACCGCAGGCTGGGTTGAGCATCTCCAGCACATGCAGGGTCCTTTGCCATCCGCGGAGTCCAGCGCCGGCATACCTGAGGAGGGTTCTTATCCACCCTTCCTGATTCGCATGACAGTGGGGAAATGACGCTACGCTGCCCTGAATGCGGACATGAAGAACCCGATGGCGAGAGGTTTTGCGGGCAATGCGGTTACAATCTGGAGACCGGCGCCGGCCTCGAGGAGGCATGGGGCCTGCCCCAACCCGACGCCGGTTACTACTACACTTACGAGTGGTTCGGGGAGATGCACCGGATCAAGAAGTGGAGATGGGACCTGGGCATAGCATCCATGATATTCGTCGGCCTGCTAGTCGGCGCGATATACACGTCCGTTGGGATGTGGGTGAACGCCCTTCTGTTCCTGGCCACAGTAGCCCTCGCTGCGTCGCTCCAGCACATGATCGGGAAGAGGAAGTACGGCATCCGCGCCCTGTTCGCCGTCGGGTTCCTCGTCGTGCTGCCCGGGATGCTCCTCGCGTCCTTTCCGTGGCAGGCATGGCACGAGGACTACATAGAAGAGAAGTACGAGCCCAAGTTCTCAGAATCGATCACAACCAGCATCGTGAACGAGACGCATGTGGTCTGCGACGGGAGCGTGACCAACTACGGGAGGACCGGCTCGAAGGCGGTGGTCGAGTTCAAAGCGTACAGCGGTCCCTCGGAGGACATCTATACGCAGTGGCCGGACATCAAGACCGGGATTGTGGTGACGGAGTGGGTCGCGCCGGACGGCGGGACCGCGCATGTCCACTGGGAGTGCGATCTCAACTACTTCAACTGGGGCGGCTCTGTCACCTCGACCGTGGAGCCGTACGGCTGAACCATTGTGCAACTCGCGGAATCCTGCATCCCTGACCACATCCCAGACGACCGCTGCCTGAGCAATCAAGCATGGGCCGGGCCCAAGGCCCTGTCCGACCTCATTCCGAAGGCGGGCGTGTGGAGAGGGAGAAGGTCATCGAGCGACAGGTCGTGAGGATCAAGTGCAGGTACTGCGGCGCCCTCAACGACGACATCAGAAGGACCTGCGAGTCGTGCGGCGCGAACCTATAGTATCGGCCGCGGACGACACCGTCCTCACGAGAGGGCGTTCCAAGGAGACCGGGACCGGCATCGGCCAACCGACCAGACGTGGATCAGGCCCGTCTTGGGAAAAGCCATAAGGAATGGAAGGTGATTCGGCCACATGGTATCGGGACGCTTGCCGAAGGGATTGGCGTCGTCCAACGCTCCCAAGATAGCGAAGAGGCTCGGATCTGTCTCCGGCGGCAGAGTGTTGGATGTCGCCACGGACCAAGGAGGATTCATCGATACCCTGATGAAGACTCTGAAGGACTATGACTCATTCGTGGGGATAGACAGTTGCGCCTCGGAGAACTCCAGAGAGGAGCTGAAGGACGCGCGGAGACATTTCAGAGGAAAGCCCGTGCGATTCCTCGAGATGGACGGCGAGGACCTCAAGTTCAAAGACCATTCCTTCGACACCGTTTGCATATCTTACGCCCTGCATCATCTTGACAGGGTAGACGCGGTGCTGGCCGAGATGACGCGTGTGCTCAAACCCGGCGGTTATTTCATACTCCAAGAGTCTTACTGTGACGGGGACCAGACCGACGCGCAGAAAGCGGACGAACTCGAGCACCAATGGGGAGCGAGGATCGACACTCTGCTGGGCATCACCCACAACAAGACCTTCAAGAAACAGAAGATCATGGACATCGTGAACGGCCTGAACCTCAGGGATCTGGAGGTCTTCGATTCCACGCGTCCGGTCGACTGCCTGTTCTGCGAGAGGAAGCAATCATGCGACGACCCAAAGAACCAGGCGAAATTCCACGACTCGATCAAGGGGCTCGACGAGACATTCCGAAGGATAGAGAACGTCCCCGACCCGGGGACCCGGGACCACCTCAAGGAGGAGGGAGAGAGGATCAAGCGAGCAATAGCAAAGTCCGGCTCGGCAGCAGCCTCGTATCTGTTCGTTATAGGCAGGAGCTAACGTATTCGTCCACGTGTCAGCGCTGGGGGGAGGAGAGTGCACCAGGCTCAAACCCCAGAGGCTCTCGGTCTCGCCTTAGCTGAGGACAGAGGTCGAAGGAGCCCATCCCGGCGCCAGGGCCCCCTGACCGAGGATAAGCCGGATGTCGCGCCATGAAGCAGGCCAGGAGCGGGGAAACATGTATGGCCAATAACCTCGTTCACAAAGACCATGTCCGAGGAGGCGGCGCCTAGGCGGGAGAGGAGATGGTACTCGGCCAGCGTGGACGAAACGTTGTCCAGCTTCGACAGCTCCCGCAAGGGGCTGACCTCTGACGAGGCGAGGGACAGGCTGAAGAGGTACGGCCCCAACGAGGTGGTCCGGGAGAAACCCAAAGGACCTCTTCACTACTTCATGAAACAGATCAACCAGCCCTTGATATATGTCTTGCTCGTCGCGGCGGCCGTCACGGCCTATCTCAACGAGTTGATCGACACCGCAGTAATCCTCGCGGTGGTGGTCGCGAACGCGGTGATAGGATTCGTCCAGGAGAGCAAGGCGGGGCGGGAGATTGAGGAGATGCTCAAGTTCTCCGTGACATCCGCCAAGGCCCGGCGGGACGGCGCCCCGACGGGCGTCTCAGCCAAGGAGATAGTCCCAGGCGACATCGTCGTGCTCGCGGCGGGCGACATGATACCCGCAGACATCAGGTTGACCGTCGCGAAGGATTTGTACGTCGACGAGTCCGTGTTCACGGGCGAGTCGTCGGCCGTGCTCAAGCATACAAGGCAGTTCGAGGACGAATGGCTCGTGCCCGCGGACCAGGTCAACATGGGGTTCTCGGGAACCCTCATCACACGCGGGAGGGGCGAGGGCGTGGTCGTCGCGACGGGCGCCCGGACGAAGATAAGCAAGATATCCCTGGAACTGCGCGAGACGAAGAAGGCCGCCTTTCCGATGATGAAGAAGATCGAGGAGCTGGCCAAGGTGATATCCGTCGCCGTTGCGGTCGCGGCCGTGTTCACATTCGCCATGGGGCTCGCGCGGGACTACGAAGTCATCTACATGTTCAGGGCGTCGGTCGCACTGGCCGTGGCCGCCATCCCTGAGGGCTTGCCGGCTCTCGTCACCGTTGTGCTGGCCTCCGGGGTGAGATCCATGGCCAAGAGGAACGCGATCATCCGGAGCCTGCCGGCGGTCGAGGCGCTCGGCAGCACGACGGTCATATGCTCGGACAAGACGGGCACTCTGACCATGAACAAGATGACGGTCGTCAAGATACACGCAGGCGGGAAGGACTACGACACCGACCCTCCTGACTACGCGTGCATAAGACACTGCGAGCACCCTGGCCCCGTCCTGGTCCGGGACGAGCCCGACCTGTACGATGCGCTCGCCGCGGGGATGCTGTGCAACGACGCAGTGGTGAAGGACGGCAGGGCGGAGGGAGACCCCACCGAGACCGCGCTCGTGCTGGCGGCGGATGTGGCGAACGTGCGCCCGAGCGTGGAGAGGCTGGACGAGATCCCGTTCGAGACCTCCCTTGGCTACATGGCCACGCTGCACCACGAGGTCGGGGGCAACGTCATATTCGTCAAGGGCTCCCCTGAGAGCGTCGTCGCGAAGTGCGCGTACGTCCAGGTCGGAGGGAGGGCGGAACCCATAGACCGGGATGCCATGTTCAAGAAGGCGCACGAGATGGCGGGTCAGGCCCTGAGGGTGCTCGCGGTCGCAATGAAATCGCCCCACGAGGGCACTCTCGACCAGAAGGACGTCTCGGACCTCACAATGCTCGGCCTCATCGGCATGCTGGACCCTCCCAGGCCCGAGGCCAAGGAGGCGATAAAGTCCTGCCGCGAGGCCGGCATCAGGGTGTTGATGATCACGGGGGACCACGCGGCGACCGGTGCGGCGATCGGGAAGGACCTCGGCCTGATGGAGGACAGGACAAGGGTGGTGACCGGGCAAGAGATCGAGATGATGAATGACGAGGAGCTCACGCGGGCCGTCCGGGAGTCGAACATATTCGCCAGGACGACCCCGGGGCACAAGCTCCGGATCATTAACCAACTGGTGGCCGACGGGGAGGTCGTCGCGGTGACCGGCGACGGTGTGAACGACACGCCCGCCCTGAAGGCGGCGAACATCGGCGTCGCGATGGGGTTGAGCGGCACGGACGCAGCGAAGGAAGCAGCGGACATAGTCCTCAAGGACGACAACTTCGCGACCATAGTCGCGGCGGTCGAGGAGGGAAGGAACGTCTACAGCACGGTCCAGAAGATCATCGCGTGGGCGGTGCCCACGAACATAGGCGAGGCGATGATACTGCTGCTGGCGATAACCCTGGGCATCGCGCTGCCACTGATGCCTCTGCAGATCCTCTGGATAAACCTGGTGACGGCGATCGCGCTCGCCGTTCCGCTCGTGCTCGAGCCCAAGGACGAAGGGCTACTGGCAAGGGCCCCGAGGCCACCGAATGAGAAGCTGATCACCAACGCCCTCTTCAGGAAATTCGCCATCGTCTCCGGGCTGATGGTCATAGGCACGTTCGGCATCTTCTACGCATATCAGGACCGTGGCGAGAGCGTGGCGCTGTCCCAGACCGTGGCACTCAACACGCTGGTCTTCTTCGAGATGGTGTACCTGTTCAACAGCAGGTCGCTCACCGAACCAGCCCTGTCCGTGAGCCTGAGGGCGAACAAGTGGATACTGGTTGGGGTCATTGCGTGCTTCGCCTCGCAGCTCCTTATCACCTACTGGGGACCGCTCAACCACGTGTTCCACACCGAAGGCATCGGCATCCTGGACTGGATCATCGCCCTGGCGATTGCCAGCTCAGCGTTCTTCGCGATAGAGGTCGAGAAGTCCATGATGAGGCGCAAGGGCAGGTCGCGAAGGGACATGGCAGGCAATCGCGCTGCGTGAACGGAACAGTGCGTTCCACGAGGAGAGGCGGTCAGGAGGCACATATCCAGGTGCCGAGACCCACTGATCGGGAAGAAGTTCACAGTTCCGTTCAGGAGTCGGTCCCCTGCACTCAAGAGCGACTCCGGGCCATGCCTCATACTGAGTTATGATCGGGTGCAGGTCGTAGCTCGATGGCGGGCAACGCCTGGGCCAACCCGCTCGGGGACTCGCTCATCGTCAGGGGCGGGCACGTCCTCAGGCCGCTCCTGTACGCGGGGGCGAACGCCTCGACCACGGTGCCGTTCATCAGCGTCCGCGCGAGCTTCTTCCTGAGTGTGAGGTCGTTCTCAGATACCCCGTCACCAACTCGACGCCACCAGCCATCAACAACCGCATCATGTTCGGCTGCTTCTTGACCCCTCGGTTCGAGGCGAGCATCTTTCCCAAGATACGGATACGGTCAATGACGTTCAGACCATGGGCCCCGCCGAACTCGAAACAACTCAGGTCCACATCCAGGTTGATAGTGTTCAGGTCAGATTTTCCTGGGATGACTCGGACATACTCTACCCCGTCCCGTGTGGTCTTCAGGATCCAGCTTGTGACAGCCGCGCCATTGCTCATCACTGTGAGCTGCACCGTCTGATCACCAAGGAGTCTTAGGAACCTGGACATGTCGATGAGGTTGTGTACCCCCACCTCCCTCGTGTAACATTCCACACCGGGGTCAGCCGATGCCTCTATTACCGCCAGCACGTGCCTCCCCAGGTTCTTGTCCTGAAGTTGCGCGCCCATATCAACCGAGAAACTCAGCTCATGAACCCTTTCGGCGATGAATTTGGAGAGCGGCCTCTTGGACGCATGCCTTATCACATGCATCCGTTCCTTTTCGAGGAACGTGTCTACAGTCCAGAATCGAGCCATGCAGATGGAGGCCAGCTCTTCGATCCGTTCACGGGAGATGTGTTTGGATTTGAATATCGAGTGCATCTCATCAAAACGATTCCAGTCGGTCTCGAAGATCAGCCCTTGGGCGTTCAGATCATCATAGAATCTGGTGCCGGGAAAAGGAGTCGCGATGCCGTAGGCTGAGCTCGTAAGCCCTATCCTCTTGGCATAAGCGGGGAATCCCAGTATCTGGTCTTCGGTCTGATCGGGGAGGCCGATGACAAACGTCCCGCCCGCGTTCCCACCCCATCTCTTTATGTTGTTGACCGCGTGGATGTGCACGTCTGCGCTCAGGCCCTTGGATGTGGATTCGAGGTCCTCCATGTGCGGACTCTCTATGCCCATCTCGAAGCCCTCTATCCCCACTGCGATCATCTTCCGAACGACGTCAGGGTGCTTCGCCACCGTATCGGCCCGCACCTTGATGCCGAAGCGTATGTCGAGCTCATGCGGAGCCAAGAGGTCGCACAGCCGCTCCGCCAGCGCGGGTCTCCCCAGGAAATGAGGGTCGGTGATGTCTACGCTAAGGGGCTTGTGGTTGTGGAAGGAGTCCATCTCCAAGATCTCCTCCATCACATTCTCTGGAGAGCGGAAGCGTTGATGACCTTTGCTCATGGTCGGTTCGCAGCAGAAAGTGCATCTGCCATAACACCCCCTGGATGTCGTCAGGACGTCGTACTCTCGGCCATGCGACATCCTTGTAGCATAGGCATATCTCCTAAGGTGCCGAGCGGGAAAGCGTAGGCTGTCCAGGTCCTCAATGAACTCTCGGTCCGGGTTATGGACCAATTGCCCGTTCTCCTTGTACGAGACTCCCCGAATGCCTTCTGGCCCTCCTTTTTGGACCAGCTCCCGCATGGTGATCTCGCCCTCGCCACGGACTACCATGTCCACCTGGGGCTGCGATAGAAGCTCATCGGGGATGGCCGTGGGATGATATCCGCCCAATACGGTCATGGCCCCGTGACTCTTGGCCAACCGCGCGATCTCCAGACCTTCGCTGTGCTCCGTGGCGGACATCGTTATCCCCACAAGGTCGGGGTCCATGGCGATCAAGGACCCTTTGACGGCTTCCTCGAAAGGCCTAGGCTCCATCTCGAGGTCCAAAACGGTCACATTCTCCACGACATCCTCCACCGTGGCAGCGATGTATTCAAGCGCAGTAGGGATCAGGTCGAACGCGTAGGAGAGGCCATGCCTGCCAGAAGGCTTGACGAGAAGAACTCTTTTGAATGACATGACTGACCTTCACCTATCGCCGCTTGACAAGAGCCACCGATATAAATAGTAACCGAGAGTGGCCAGAACCGGTTCGCGTTCCTCAATCAAGACCCGCCGACTATAATTCAATCAGTGACAGAGGGATTATCTACAGCAGACGGACATGATAACCGCAATGAGAAGCTCTGTCCGGATATCGATCGGGATCCTCATAGCTCTGAACCTATTGTTCATCGGGAGCTTGGGGTTGACTGCCAACTGTCAGGCAGAGGACACGGAACCCGAGGTAGTCCCTGAACTCTGGGTCGACGAAACTCACGAATACAATGTGTCTGGAGAGGTGGACGGCACTCCCACTGACGAGTTCTTCGTCAACGAGAAGTGGTCGATCGTCGTCGAGCAGGGAGACGTGATGACGCTCATCATGGCCAGAAACATAACTCAGGATGGCATCGCGGCCGTGGATTACACGAACAACATCCATTACTACATCGGTGGGAAGCTGTACATAGCCCAGTTCATGATCTGGGAGTTGGCATTCAAGATACAGGATCATGTAGTACATTCGCCCCTGACCACTTGCAGCGATTTCGAATTGGAGTATTCTCCGATACGGTATGACGGCTCGGTGCCGACGCTCGACTGCAACATCACCTACGAGGGCATCCACATCTACTCTGATGGAGTCCTCCCCGTCGGGTCCAATGCATCCACGGTCGACCTGACCCTTGTGCATCACATCAGAGGAGACTGGAACAGCACATACATCAAGATCGAGGCACTGCTCGATTTCACCAATACCAGGTTCGTCCTCCCGGACGACGGCAGCATCGAGTTCGACGCAGGCGTACCATTCACCGCAGAGGTCCGCTACATGATGATGCTCGCGAACCCCGAGGACTTCCGGACCATCGGACCTGTCATCCCCACGAGCTGCACCAACACGACCCTGGAGTACAACATGACCTTCGACAGCGGGATTCCCCTGACCGTGTCGAAACTGGAGATGAGGGACAGCTTCACGATCTACAATGCGAGCGGCGCCCGTGACTCGACGGGTTATTCATCCATGGAGTTGCACGGCGGACAGGCCTATGTCACCCACGGATTCCCCAACATGACCTACAAGGACACTCAGTCGATGAAGAGCGACCCGGAGATCACCATCTACTATGACGCGTCCGCGGGGACCGACGACCCGCTCCAGGTGTCGCCCCTCTGGGTGTTGATACCCGCAGTGGTCGGCATCGCCGCGGTGGGCATGGCCGTCCTTCTTCACAAGAGAAGGGCCCGCGGATCGGGATAGGTCACCGAGTCCTGCCCAATCATGGAACGCGCCGTTGGCGATCTTGAGATCGCCCACTTCGATCCGTGCGCAGACGAGTCATTCTCTACTGCCTGAATCGCCAGAGTCCTCGACGATCTTCGACGAGATGCGGACCTTGTGAGGGCCCTTGGGCTGCGCGATGACCCTGGGACTGCGGACTCCGATTACCGGGATCTTACCTTGGTAGGCGTTCATCGTTACGACCTTGGGCGGTCTCTGCATCGTGAATCTGAGCATGACAGTCCCCCCTCGGCCCAAGTTCAGCGTCCTCGCGTCCTCCATACTGACGACCAATTCTGAATAGGCCAAGGAGTCATCCACGCTGATCATCACAGGAAGAGCCCGTTTCTCGCCGTATCCCTTTCCCGGGAGCAGCCTTCCGGCGGGCGTCCTGAACATGCGAGCCTCTATCCCAGAACTGATGTCAGCCTTCTTCGCCATCTCCTCAGAGATTCTGACATTGCCACTGATGGATGACGGATTGATCCTGACCAGGTTGAAGAAGACGGTGCATTCCGGCGGAGATCCCAGTTTCCTGCGGCTGCGACGTCTCCGAAGTATGTAGCCTCCGCCGACCCAGGCAATCATCCACAGGATGAAGATGAGGAGTAGTATCGCATTATCCTCCATCTGGACCCACCGTACAGGAGAACGTATCGAGGCACGTCTATATCACTCCTGTCGCCTGGTGCATGACCGCGCCCTGCCCCAGGCCATGTTTCGGAAGACCATAAATATCCAGAACCGTCTATGGGCCAAGCGAGGATTGTGGCGGGGCGATTCGCATGCGATACCACCTGAAGGAAGGGGGCAGCTAGCGTGCGCGTGGGCGACCTCGACGAGAGGAACCGCGTATACAGACTCACAGCTGTCCGCAACTGTGATGGACGCGTCACAGAGTTCTCCGGAAGCATCGTGCTCGAGCAGGGCGAGCGCGTCATATCACACACGACTGACTTCAGACCGATGATGTGGAGAAGGGGATGGAAGAGGGACCGGTTCAAGGCCTCACTCTTCCCCAACACGGAGGGCATGATGACCTTCTTCGCCCCAGGGGAGGGATGGGGGACGATATACTTCACCGACAGAAGGATGTTGTTCCTCAGAAGGCCAGACATACATCAACTCATGGAAATCCACAATGTGTCGATGTATGATGTGGACGCATCAGTGCCATCGAACATCCTGCAGCGAGCGGCTGCAGTGATAGCCGGTGGTGGCCTCGAGTTCTTCGAGATCCGCTACGAGGACATCACCAGATACGACTGCGGGCTCCGCTCCGCGGACATCCGAGTCAGGGTCGTCGACGAGGAGTATGTCCTCCGTCTCCCCAGGAAGGACTTCGACAAGGTCTCGCCTATCCTGAACGAGAGGCGAATCGATGGAAAGAAGAAGATGTTGATGTTCTGCGACATCCCCGTCCTTTGGATGGCCGCGGCATCTATCGAGTGCCTGATCCTGCTCGCATCGGTGTTCAGCGATGACGGCAATCTGCGGAAGCTCTGGCTGGTGATGGGAGTCCTGATCCCATTGCTCGTGCTGTATCTCCTGACCAGGACTCCGCGGCTCAGGAACGTCAAGAAGAAGAAGTGGGGCAGGTCGAAGGCCGCTCGGACTCATGCGGTCGTCGCATTCTCGGTCGCGGCAGTTTTCTTCGTTCCCGGTGTCATCCTGACATATTTCCACGAGAGCCTGGTGCTCTTCGTCTTCGTCATGGCGTTCGTCGGTATATTCACAGCATACGGCCTGATAGTGAACAGGGAGTGGAAGATATGGTCGAGATTCGAGAAGATTGTGCTCTACACGTATCGGTGCCCGAACTGTGGCAAGACTGTGACCCGAGACAACATCGCCTGTTCCAGTTGCGGGTCTTGCACATGGTGGACGTGCGATGTCCGGATACACCAGCCTAGAAGAAAACGCCTGCGGGGCGTCGTCCGATGAGCAGCAAGACGCTAAGCGCAACGGTCACGTCCTCATTGACTCGGGAGCAGGCAGTGACTCGGCCTACTGGCCTGCAGGTCGCGCAATCTCAGGTTGTGATTCGCTGCTACACACAAATCCCCTGAGGAACGGCGACGACCAGGTTCGGATTCAGATGCAAGTCTACATGATCGGGATGAGTCGGTCATCGGTTCAACTACTCGCAATATAGAGAGGGCCTTAAGTCATCGAGAGTGATTCAGGAACGGAGATAGCGCCATGAAGTGCAAGAATTGCGGCTCGGAGAACCCTGATGGGAAGAAATTCTGCGGCGATTGCGGCAAAGAACTGGGGGAAGCTCCCGCCGAGACTGAGAGCGACTCGACGAGGAAGTGCAGCTCCTGCGGCCACGCCCTCGAGATGGAGACCAACGTCTGCCCGTACTGCGGACACTGGGTGAAACGGTCCATGTTCGGATAGCGACCTCAAGACAGGATGTTCGACAGGGTCGCATGGCGATCGGCTCTTTCAGACGCCATCACGTGGGGCCTCGTTGGAGAAATCGAAAGGGGATGCAGGCAGGAAAGCGGTGGCGGGCGTGGCTCGTTACCGGCGGGATGATGGCCGAACGGCCCATCCCCTTCCGGTCTGTCAGATGAAATAACTGGCTGAAAAGGGTTTATCGGCCGGGAACCGTTCCCGATCACAGCTTCAGGACGTTCTTGGCCTTGTTCTCGTCACTGACGGCGAGCGCCACATGCACATGCGTCGGATCCTTGTCCATCATGTACGCGGCATCGATGTTGACGCCCGCCTTGGCGAGCGCTCCCGATATCCGAGCCAGCTCTCCAGGCTTGTCCTCGAGCTTGGCTACTAGCAGATTCCTCTCGGAGAACTGCATGTTCGATTGGCTGAGGCTCTTACGGGCCTTCTCGGGGTCGGATGTGACGATCCTCACGACCTCGGCCTTCGGCTCTGTCGAGATTGCGCGGATGTTCACGCCGTCCTTCTGCAGGACCTCCGTCATCCGTGCTAGCTCTCCCGACCTATTCTCCAGCTTTACGCTAAACTCCTTTTCCATGTTACTTTCCTCCATTCACAAGAACAAGTGCGCAAGAGATCTCCACAACCTAGGAGGGAGAGAAGAATCACGTCTTGACCAGTGCAATACCACTAGTGCGCGTCGTCGCTCAACCATGTGTTGCTGCTACACGATACGGAGGTAGCCGCTGACGGTCGTATAGGGGAGGTCTGAGCGCCGAGGGCGACGGAAGCTGCGGCTACGGGCATCCGAGCCTCACCGAGCCCCGGTGGGAGGAGGCGCCCACGTCGATGCTAGCCCTTCGAATCGAAGCTCGCCCAACGCTCCGAGCTCGCAGGTCGTACCTTGCTCACCGCGGCCCAGAGATGGCCGTCGTTCAAATCGCCGAGAAGCTCTCGACAGTTCTCTGGTCCAGCTTCTTGGTCACCTCGACGAGCAACCTGATTGTGTTCTCCACGTCCGTCATGCTCATCATCCCGGCATGGGCGTGGATGTGCCTTACCGACACGCCTATCACGACCGTCGGGCACCCGGCGTTGGACATGTGCACTATCCCCGCGTCGGTCGCCCCGCCGTCCCCTCCAGTCTGTGACAGTTGATATGGTATGCCGGCCCGGTCCGCGACCTTGAGAACGAGCTTGAGTAGCCCCTGGTTCGGTATCATCGACGGGTCGTAGACCGTTATGGAGGGGCCCAGCCCCATCTTCGTGGGAGCGTCCTTCGCATCGATGCCGGGGACGTCGCCCGCAAGGTCGCAATCTATTGTCAGGCAAACGTCTGGCTTCACCATGTACGCCGTGGTCCTCGCGCCCCTAAGCCCGACCTCCTCCTGGGTCGTCGCCGCTCCCACGACGGTGTTCGGATGGTCGATCCTCTGTTCGCTCAATATCCTCACGACCTCGGCGGCGACGAACACCCCTGACCGGTTGTCGAACGCCTTGCCGATGGCGACGGTGTCCGACCCCCGCTTCCTGCCGTCGATGAATATCCTCTTGTCGATAGTGGAGTACGTGGAATCAGGGACGACCGGGTCGCCTATCCTTATGCCCATGGCCTTCGCCTCGTCCAGGTTCGAGGCGCCCACGTCGATGAACATCTTGTCCTGAGGCACCACCTTGGCCCTCGCCTCCGCCGTGAGCAGATGAGGCGGCTTGGCCGCTATCACCCCGCCGACGAGTCCCTTCGATGTCCGCACCTTCACGCGCTGCCCGAGCAGGACCTGATTGAACCAGTCCCCCAGAGTGTTGAATGTGAGATACCCCAGCTCGTTCACGGATGACACGATGAACCCGACCTCGTCGATGTGGGCCGGGATGAGCACCACGGGTCTGTCGGACCGCCCCTTCTTCGTGAACAACAGAGAGCCCAGGTTGTCTGTGCGCATGTCATCCGAGTACTTGCTCACATAGTCTCTGAGCATCCTGGTCGGCTCGTTCTCGAACCCGGAAGGGCCGAAGCAGTTCGACAGGCTCTCGAGAAACGCTGAGCTCTTATCGTTCAATGAGGCATCCTCCCGCCAGAGAACAGGCGCATGGCAAATGAATGTTATGCTCATGCCCGAGTGGGGTCAGCCGACCTCGGAATAGCGGAAGCAGTCGACGAGGTGGTCGTTGACCATGCCAGTGGCCTGCATGTGGGAGTAGCAGATCGTCGGCCCGACGAACTTGAACCCCCTCTTCACCAGGTCGGCGCTCATCTTCTTGGCCTCTGGAGAGGTGACTGGAATCTGTGACGACCTCTTCCACTTGTTCCGGATCGGCCTTCCGCCGACAAAGGACCAGATGTAGGAGTCGAAGTCCCCGTACTCGTCCCTGACCTCGAGGAACGCCTTCGCGTTCGAGATCGCTGACCCGACCTTCAGGCGGTTGCGCACTATCCCCGGGTCCGAAAGCAGCCTCTTCACGTCCTTCGCGTCGAACGCGGCGACCTTCTCGGGGTCGAAGCCGGCGAACGCGCGCCTGTAGTTCTCCCGCTTGTTCAGTATCGTGCTCCAGCTGAGCCCAGCCTGAGCCCCCTCAAGGACGAGGAACTCGAACGTCCTCCGGTCGTCGTGCACTGGCACTCCCCACTCCTCGTCGTGGTACGCGAGCATCAGCGGGTCATCGATGTTCACCCAAGGGCATCTCTTCTTCATGGTCCCGAGCGGGGTATGCCTGTCGGGGACAATAAAATGGTCCGACGGGCCCAGACAGGAGAGGTCATCTCCGCGCGATGCCAAGGATGCCGAGCAGAAGCAGATGGCTTGTGGCACCCACTCGCACGAACCTGTGCCAAGCTCCCAGTACTCCGGTCTGCAATACAAGTCGAGAGCGACGGGAAGATAGCATTAATAGAGCAGGCCATCCATCAACCGGTAGTTCCCATGGGACCGAAGACGAAGATCGCCCTGGCTGTTGGCGCATCCATCATCGCCATAATCGTGATAATCGCATCGCTTCATATGGATGGCCCCTCGGAAGAGAAGGCCGTGCCTCATGAAGGGGCATGGGGCATCTATTCACTGACTATCGACTCAGAGGAAGTGAGCCTGATATACAGCTCCGAAAACATGCTCCGGGACCTGTCTCTCAACGGAGACGGGGACGTACTGGCTTTCAGCGAGAGGATAGGCGGGACAGGCGATTCCTCTGAAGAGATATGCAGCATCAATGTGGACGGCACAGGGTTCAGCCAGCTCACAGACAATGAAGTCCTCGATACATATCCCGCATGGTCCTCGGACGGTTCCATCCTGTACTTCCTGTCATGGCGCAACACGACCCTGGACATATACAACATGGAGCCCGATGGCAGCGACCAGATACTGTTCTACGATTCCGGTTTCCATGACGCGGATGTCAACAACGTGGGCGACACGGTCGTCTTCACCAGGGAGAGCCAGATATGGAGCATAGGCGACGACGCGTCCGGAGAGGTCAGCATCACGGATCCCCCGATGGCGGGGGAGTGGGGGGACGCGAACCTCCCGTTCGGGGACTATGACCCCAGGTTGAGCCCGGATGGGAGCAGGGTAGTGTTCGAGAGGCTGGTCGACGATGCCAGCGTCCATGGCAACTACGACCTCTACGTCATCGACGCCGACGGCACCGATGAACGAGCCCTCACCACGAACGGATACTCGCAGGGGCTCGCGAGCTGGTCACATCAGGGCGACCGGATAGCATACATAGTCGCCGCGGTCAATGACACTGGAGTCTATCACATCTACATGATGAACTCAGATGGGACCAGCAACGGAGACGCGACTCCGGATTATTTCCCTGACGGGTTCCTGTGCCACTCCGTGGTGTTCTCGCAGGATGACTCCGAGCTGTTCTTCATAGGCCAGTGGTGGTGAGATGAGATAGGCCGCGGACAATGGCCGCGAGACGCCGATGGATGCCTCGACATCCATACATCGATGAACAGAAGCCCGTGATTGTAGGATCACTGTGCGGAATGCGCACAGGAACGACTTTATCCTCGTGCGGTCGTCCATGTCCAACGGAGGATGAAGTCATGCCAGTGGTGGTTGTTGAGATGTGGCCAGGAAGGGACGGCGGCGCGAAGCGGAGGATAGCCGAGGGGATCACGGAGGTCTTCGTGCGGGAGAACGTCCCGCGCGAGGTCGTCACGGTGATAATGCACGAGACCCCGAAGAACAATTGGGCGAGCGCGGGGAAGCTCCATTCGGATTAGAGCGCTCAAGTATGCGTTCGGTGAGCCATCAGCTGCCGCTGTGATGCTTGCACGGTCCGTCCAGCTCACGCTCATCAGACGTGCTGGAGATGCTCAAGACGATTCGGGGGCCGCATGCTACGGCACTAGCTCTTCAGCGTCGCGAGGAACTCATCGACTGGGACCGCGGAGAGCGTCATGGTCTCCAGGGTCCCGCGGGAGCCGAGCTCCACCATGATCCGACTTATGGTGACGTTGTCCTTCGCCTCGAGAGTCGTCACGAAATCGTACTTGCCCAGCAACGCATACTGGTGCAGGACCTTCGCGCCCATCCTCGTGATCTCGTCATTCACTTCCTTGACACGTTCCGGCTTGGTCTTGATGGTCTTCCTGCCCTCATCCGTCAGCTTCGAGAGCACTACGTATACCGCCATTCCTGTCCACCCGACCTACGCATGAGCGCCGCATCTCTTATCTCTTTCCATGAGGCAGCTGGCCATCCCGTCTCCGACCGAATCTCCGGCCCATATGAGCGTGCGTTGAACACAGTCACGGGTCAGCCAAGACCGTCGAGGGCAGGATAGTGTAATATGTGCCGTCAATCGTTCCCCCATCCGAGACAAGGAGACACGGACTATGACGCTCGTGACTGTGATATACGACTCAAGGACGGGGAACACGGAGAAGATGGCTCTCGCCGTGGCCGAGGGCGCGAGGAAGGTCAAGGGGACCGAAGTGGTCCTTCTTCAGGTCGACAAAGCGAAGATGAGCGACCTGACCGACTCGGACGCGATCATCATCGGTTCCCCGACATACTATGGCAACATGTCCGGGAAGGTGAAGTCGTTCATCGACAAGACCAACGCTATCCACGGGAAGCTTAAGGGCAAGGTCGGAGGGGCGTTCACGAGCTCCGGGGACACCGCCTGTGGCGCGGAGACGACCCTGCTGTCGATGCTCGAGGCGATGTTGATCCACGGCATGGTCGTCCAGGGCAGGTACGACAACAAGCACTACGGCCCGACCGCCGTCGAAGCGCCGAACAAGAAGGAGATCGATTCCTGCAAGGAGCTCGGGGAACGAGTGGCGAAGCTGGCAGCCGCTCTCGAGAGATGACCGGTCAGGGCAAGCTGGCCCCGCTCTCACAACGACGAGTATTTCCGTTCCAGGTACTCCACGAACGGTCCTGACGACAGCGATGCGCCCGTGACCTTCTCGACCAGCTTCGCCGGGTCGTACAGCGAGGCCCAGCGATGGACATTCTCCTTGAGCCAACCGAGGACCACCTGCGGCCTGCCCATCTCGATCTCGTGCCGCCACTCTGGCATGGTCTTGTCGAGCGTCTTCACGTACATGCCGTCGTAGAGGTTCCCCATGGCGTAGCTCTGGAAATATCCGAACGCGCCCATGCCCCAGTGGACGTCCTGCATCACGCCCTCGACATCGTCATCTATCTTGACCTGCAGGTAGCGGTCGTACAGCTCGTTCCACATGTGCGGGAGCTCCTTGACCGTCACCTTGCCCGAGAACAGCGCCCGCTCGATCTCGAACCTGATCGCGATATGGAGACCATATGTGACCTCGTCTGCCTTCGTGCGTATCTTGGAGCGCTCCACCCTGTTCACGGCCCTCATGAGGTCGTCGAGCCCGACGTCCGAGAACACCGTGCCCGTCAGCGCCTTGAGCTTGGGCAGATAGAAGCTCCAGAAGCTCCTCGATGTCCCGATCATGTTCTCCGCGAACCTGGAGCACGACTCGTGCACGCCCATGCTCGCGCCGGCCGCGACTGGCATGTACATCCAATCGTGGTTCATGTTCTGGTCGTACAGGGCGTGTCCGGCCTCGTGCATGCCGCCCAGCAGCGAGTCGAAGAGTCCGTTCTCAGTGAACTTGAGGGCGATCCTGACATCGTCGATGTGTCCGATCGTGAACGGGTGCACCGTATCGTCGATGCGTCCCCTGGCCTTGTCCGAGACCGTATCGAAGCCGAGGAGGTTGACCACGTCCCTCACGACATCGCGCTGCGCCTTCTGGGGGACGCGGCGCGAGAGGATCGAGACATCTGCGTCCTTGGACTTCTCGCTCAACCTGTCCGCCAAGGGGACCAGGGCCTTCCTGAGGTCCGTCAGAAGGTCCGCGGCCTGCTCGTTCGTCATGCCCCGCTCATAGTCGTCGATCATCGCGTCGAAGACCGTCTTGGCACCCCTGGCATCCATGGTCGCCTCGGCCATCTTGATGCTGAGGTCGACCATCTTCTCCAGCTCGGGCTCGAACACGCGCCAGTCCTTGGCAGTCCTGGCCTTCGCCCACGCGTCTCTGCAGACGGCCCCCTGCTTCGCGTGCGCGGCCACGAGGTCCTCCGGGACGCTGACGGCGATCTCCCGTTCCCTCTTGAAGAGGTAATGGTTCCTCGCCTGCAACTCGTCGAAGGAGCCCTTGACCTTCTCCGACTCGCCCATGAGAGCGCCCAGCTCATCGCTCGTGAGCATCCTGTGCGACAGGCGTTTGAGAAGGCCGAGCTGCTCGCCCCTGAGGTCGATGCCGCCTGGGGGCATGTATGTATCCATGTCCCAAAGCAGCATCATGTACGTCGAGTCCGTGAGCGCGATCTCGCGATACTTCGCCATCAGCTGGTCGTATGGTGTGTTCATGGCATCCACAGTCCGCCCTCAGGCCGCGCCGGATCGACCCCGAACCTGTGGATCGGAGGAGAGGCACGGTCCTCAGGGACGATGACGAGATGATGGCATGTCAATATCAATCTTCTTGTGCGCCCCACTTGTGGTCTCGTCCAACTGGCAGGGGGCTTCCCGCCGCCCCATGAGGGAGACAAGCAGCGAGGGATCACTGGCTCCATGCTAGCCGAGACGTTTGTACACGGCGACAACGCCGAAGATGCCCACTGCCATGAACACGATCACGCCGCTCGCGGCCACATCGTACACCGCCGACAGGATGATCCCGAGCAGCATGCTGACGGTCCCGAAGCACACGGCGGCAGCGGCGGTCCCTTTGAACGAGAGGTTCAGCTGGAGCGCCGAGAGGCCCGGCAGGACAAGCAACGCGACCACGAGGATTATCCCGACGACCTTTATCGACAGGACGATCGTGGTCGCGACGAGGACGTCGAACGATATCGCGAGCGTCTCGACCGGTATGCCCGAGAGCTTGGCTGCGCCCTCGTCGAACGTGATCGCGAGCATCTCCTTGTAGAATACCCCCAGGAAACCCACTGTGACGAGTCCCAGGACCGTGACTATGATGAGGTCGGACGTATCGATCGTCAGTATTGACCCGAACAGGTAGCTGAACAGCTCCACGCTGAAACCGCCGGCGAGGCTGATTATTATCAGGCCGCCCGAGAAACCGGTCGCGAGCATCACGGCTATCGCGGAGTCCGACCGGGCGAGGCCTTTGGTCCTCATGACGTGTATGCCGATGACCGCGAGGATCGATACAACGAGCGCTACCAGTATCGGTGAGATACCGAGGAGCAGCCCGAGGGCTATCCCGCCGAAGGAAGTGTGGGCAACGCCGTCCCCGAGCATGGCCTCCTTCCTGAGTATCAAGAACAGGCCGACCCACGCGCACGCGAAGGCCGCTATGACACCGCCCAGGAGGGCATACTGGAAGAACTGGAACCCGAGGAGGCGCGGGATGTCAAGGAGCGACAGGTCGGTCATTTCCGAACACACCTCCGCACTCGTGCCTGTGGAAGACGAAGTGGAAGTGTTCTCCGTACGCCTTCTTTAGGAACTCCCCTGGCTCGTCTATATCCCTGACATCAGCGACGTTCACGCGCTTGTTGACGCACATGACCTTGGACATCCTGCAGAAGACCGCCGCCAGGTCGTGCGACACCGTGCATATCGTGATGCCCCTCGCGATGTTCAGGTCGTTGAGCATCTTGTAGAACTTCTCCTGCGTGACAGCGTCCACGCCCGCCACGGGCTCGTCGAGCAGCAGAATCTTCGGGTCCCGCACGAGGGCCTTCGCGACGAACATCCTCTGCTTCTGTCCGCCTGAGAGCTGGCCTATTCGGTGGTCCGCCAGGTCGGCCATTCCGACCTCGCTCAGCATGTCGTCCACCACCCTCCAATCCGCCTCTTTCAGCCTTCTCGTGAGGTTCCCCCTGTTGGCCATCCCGAGAGCGACCAGTTCCCGCACGGAGAGGGGGAAGTCCGCGTCGAACGAGACGGCGTCCTGGGACACATAGGCGACCAGGTGCCAGTCCCGGAACCGCTCCAAGGGCTCGCCGAATATCCTGACCTCGCCGCTGTCCCGCGGGAGCACGCCCAGCAGGGCCATGAGAAGGGTGGTCTTGCCTCCGCCGTTGGGCCCCACGATGCCGACGTAGTCACCCTCGTATATCGCGAAGCTGGCATCCTCCACGACGAGCGCGTTCGACCTCGAGACGTTCACGTTCCTGGCCTCCAGGACGGGCCGCCTCGCCGTATTCATCCGGTCCCGGACGGACTCCATGCCCGGCTGGGCTGCCGTGGATGTCATGGCACGCCCGCCCCCAGGCCGACCGCGAGGTTCTCGAGGTTCTGCTCCATCTGTCCGAGAAGGTCTAGATCATCCACGGTGCCGACCAGCAGATACAGATGCAGGACCGTCACTTCCTGGCCCGACTGCTCCTCGAGGCTGCTCTCCAAGGTCGATGCGTAGTCATCTCTGTAGACAGGGTCGACGAAGACCACATACGTGTCGCTCTCGGTCATCTGCTCCACGAGAGCGGCGATAGTGGATGTGCTCGGCTCCTCGTCCGCCGACAGGCCTATGATACCGTACTGGGTGAAACCGTACCTCTCCGCGAGATACCCGTACGCTGCGTGGCTCACGAACACCGCGTCCTTCGTCCTCGACGAGAGCGTGTCATCGTATGAATCGTCCATGGACCCGAGCGTGTCGTCAAGGGATGCCCAGCGCTCGGAATAATAGGTCTCGTTCGCGGGGTCGGAGTCGACCAGGGCGGACAGGACCTTCTCTGCCTGCAGCCTCAGCATGTACGGGCTGAGCCAGGTGTGAGGGTCGTACGACTCTGACTCCCCTCCTGGGATGAGTGGCAGCCCCTCCGTCGTGTCGACGACGACCTTCTGCCCGACGTCCAGGGCGGGGAGGATGTCCTCCTCGAACCATGGCTCGAGGCCCGCCCCGTTGTACAGCAGTATGTCCGCGTCCTGCGCCTGGAGTATGTCCGCGGTGGAGGGCTCCCACGTGTGTACCTCTGTGTTCTGGGGTATCAGGGCCTGCACCGAGACCTTCTCCCCTCCAATGGATTCCGCCACGTAGGCCAGTGGGTAGAATGTGGCGACTATCGCCGTCCCAGCCTCATCTTCAGGCTCGCCGGTCAGGGCATCGAAGGTAAGGCTAGCGAGAATGACGGAGCACGTGACCGCCACCGCGACCAGAAACAGCTTCTGCCTCTTGTTCATGATCAATCTCAACGCACTAGGTCCGGACGAGAAGAAGGCCGTGAAACGATATTAAAGACTTGCTCAGTTCATAATAATGTCAGGGTCCTTCCGCGCGCGCGTTATTATCTCACTAAGCTGCCGGCCGGACCACGACATCCACGAACCTGAAGCCCTCCACATCGAACAGCCCCCTGTCGCTGAGCTTGAGTTTCGGAATGACCAGGAGGCTGAGGAACGACATCGTCATGAACGGGTTCTCAAGGGCAGACCCCAGGGCCCGGGCGGCCTCCTGCATCGCGTCCACCGCGTGCTTGACCTCGAGGGCGTGCCTCGTGGACATCAGCCCGGCCACGTGCAGGCTCAACGTCGAGCACTTACCTCGGGAGCAGATGCAGAACCCTCCGCCCTGGTTTATGAGGGTGTTGACCGCGGTCGCCATGTCAGCGGAGCTGACCCCGACGACGATGATGTTGTGCGAGTCGTGTGAGACGCTCGAGGCCATCGCACCCTCCCTGAGCCCGAACCCTTTCACGAATGCGTTGCTGACAGGTGCGTCCTTGTACCTGTTCACGACAGCTATCCTGAGGACGTCCTGAGCGACATCCGGCATGACCTTCCCGACCTCCACCCTGAGCTCGGATGTCAGGCTCTCCGTGCCGATCTCGTCCTTGACGAGGCCGATGACGCGGACCTCGGCCGACTGCCCGCTCGCACCTATCTCGAAGTCCGAAGGGGTCCTCCGCTGGAGCAACAGCTCAGAGACCATCTCCTTTGGCCGCACGTCGAACAGGGGCGCGCCGTACCGAGCGACCAGCCTACCGCCCACGTACACCTCCTCGGCCACGAAGGTCTCGAGGTCCCTCACCTTGACGAGGTCGGCCTTCCTGCCGGGCTCTATGACCCCGATAGGGAGGCCGTAGTGGAGGGCGGGGTTGATCGTCGCGGCCCTGAGAGCGTGCATCGGCTCGATCCCGAGCGAGACTGCCTTGGCCAGGGCATTGTTCATGTGACCACGCATCAGCTCGGACACGCCCACATCGTCCGACACCAGCAGGAACTCGTGCCCCTTCGCAAATGGCGCGAGCGCCTCGAGGTCCTTGGACACGCTCCCCTGCCGGACCATGATGGTCATGCCAAGCGATGCCTTCTCAGACGCCTCCTCGGATGATGTGCATTCATGGTCGTTCGATATGCCGAGTTCCACGTACTTCCTGAGGTCCTCGCCGCTCAGGAGCGGCGCGTGGCCGTCTATGGGTTTGCCGAGGCGTTTCGCGACCTCCACCCTCGCCATCACATCGGGGTCCCGAGCTACCGCGTTGTGGTAGTCCGTAAGCTCCCCGAGGGCGATGAATCCGTCCCTGGAGAGCATCGACTCGATCTCCGCTGGGCCGAAGGACGCTCCAGAAGTCTCGAACCTTGTCGTCGGGACGCATGATGGGGCTGTGAAGTACATCCTGAGAGGGGTCGTGCTCGAGTCCTTGACCATGTACTCGATGCCCGCGAGTCCCAGCACGTTCGCGATCTCGTGCGGGTTGGCAACGACTGCCGTCGTGCCGCGCGGGACCGCCGCCTCTGCGAACCTGGACGGGCACAGGAGGGATGATTCGGTGTGTATGTGCGAGTCTATCAGACCTGGGATGAGGAACCCTTCATACTTGCCCTCGATCTCCTCGACCCGGGTTATGACTCCGTCTTCCTCGGATATGCTAGCTGGGAACACGCATTCGTTACGTACGTCGACCAGGTTTCCCACTATCAACGCTCACACTAGTATTCCATATACGATTGCGACAGGTTAACAGTATCCCAAGTCTGGGCACTTGCACCCGCAACCGGCCGGATAGAGCAGTCCCCGGACCACTTTGATGTATCAGCGCCTCGTTCTGGAGTTGTGATGAGCAGTGGTCAGCCGGCCTCTGGGACCGGACGAGCCCCCGACATCCGCTTCCGGGGTTACCAGCCAGGCGACATCCCAGAATGCGCCCGCCTGGCCAGGGACGCGTGGCCCGCCGGGCCAGCGATGGCTTCGAAGGAGATCGAGCTGTCCGGGATGGAAGGATACATGGAGTACTCTCTGGAGGCATCCAACTGGACGGACATCGCATACACGCCTAACGAAGTCATCGGGTTCCTCTTCGGGAGAATCGACAGATTCCCTGACAAGGAACCGCCGAAGAGGTCCGTCCTTGGGGAGGTCCCGAGCCTGCTGAGGTCGATCATGGACCGCGAGCACAGAAACATCAAGCTGCTCACGTTCGGCCTGAGCGTCGCCCTGACGGAGTTCAAGCTCAAGTTGAACACCCCGAGGTCCGATGCCGCGATAGAGATGTTCATAGTCGATTCGAGGTTCAGGGAGATGGGGATCGGGAGCCAGCTCTTGGGCAGGTTCCTGGCGGCCGCGAAAGGGTCAGGGGCGAAGCTCGTGACAGTGTACACCGATGAGATGATGAGCAACTGGCGGTTCTACGAGAACCGCGGCTTCAGAAGGGTGGCGACCTTCCATGACAACATAACCTCGCACTACTCGGGATCGAAGACTCGCGGAATAGTCTTGGCGAAGGGTCTGGACCGAGACGACTAGCCAGTGCCCCGACGCATCCAGAAGGCGCCCGAAGCCGATCCTCCCACCGTATATCTCCGGCAGACGATGGCTACGCGCAGAGTGTCACTGGACACATCCCCGCGGAGAGGAGGCTGGAAAATGAGAAGTGGTTTCGGGGGCCATATCCCGGATCAGGCGACGCCCCAGTAGGTCTCCAGGAAAGGCCACCAGCCCATGTTCGGGAACTCGAACGTGATGTACGTGTTGAACCCGCCCCAGTCCGACTCCGCATGGCCGACCGTGCACGCGCTGTAGCTCGCAGGGAACAGGATGCCCAGTCCCTGGTACCCGTACATCTCGCTGTTCATGGTGGTCCCCATGCCGAGCATCGTCTCGGAGTACAGCTCCAGGAACCCCTCGCAGGAGCTGAAGGCCGGGTCGGCCTCGCCGACGGCGCTCATCAGGAGCTGTACGAAGGTGGGAAGGTCTATCCAGCCCTCGGCGCGCGCTCCCCAGGGCATCGTAGAACCAGCCTGCGCGGCGGCGATGGCTGTCGTGTAGGGATCGATGTCCGCAGCAAGGACATCGGCCATGGCCGTGACGGCGTCCCCGAGCGCGACGATCTTGGACATGTCGAACACGGACTGCGTCGTCAGTATCTCGCTCTGGTATGGCGGCACGCTGAACAGGTTCGTGAACTCCTCGACTATGACCAGGCTCAGCTCGCGGGCGTCCATGTCTGGGTCCAGGACGAGCCTCTGGACGATCATGTCGTATGAGAATCCCCGCCACCCGATGTAGCTCTCGCTCGCGACCATGTAATCGACGCTCAGCCCCTTGGCTGCGTACTCGTACAGGGTCTCCATCTGGCCTATCGAGCACTCGTCGGTCGCGATGATGTCGACGTGGTGTCCATCGAGGGCGTCTATCACCTCGTGGTGCGAGAGCCAGTCCCAGTCGGTCCCGGGCTCGCTGCCATCCAGGGTCGTGTCCACACCGACGCCCGCGGTCGGCGTCCCGTGGTCCCAGAAGAACAGCAACATGTGCTCCGCCGGGAAGTCGGTGTCACTGTACTCGACGAACCACGACAATGTGGCGGGGTCCCCCATGTTGATCTCCCCCAGGCTCTCGAGCTCCACCATCTCGTTGTCCTCGATGCAGTACAGATACGCAGGCTCGTAGAGCCTGTCCACCAGTATCAGGACGTTGACCGAGTCACTCGAGCCCCCGTCCTTGAACTCCTGGAAGTCCTCTTCAGTATACGGATCGAGGTCGTTGTCGGCAACAAGGTACACGAGCACAGACCAATCGGCAACCGCGGCCTCATCATCGCTCACAATCTCGCTTGTCGCGCTCTCCGTCTTCGCCGCCGCCACTCCAAAAAGCAGAGAAATGGCGAACACCACGGACACGGAGACGCTGATACAAGCGTCCAATCTAGCATGTCGAAGCATTCCCTCACCCCTTTACGCCCGGGTGGCTAGAACGCGCTCATCCTATTTCGGATTTCTCCTACTGACTATATGAACCAGTAGTCCCGCCCATGCGTCCTTCTGACTCACGACGGTTGGAGTCCAAGGGTCAATTCCCGGTCCACACGGGGGCCGTCCACGCGGTCACGCCCGGAAGGCCCTCCGCCCCCGACTCCGTGTACACGCGCACGTAGTAGTAAGAGGCATCCTCCGAGGTGAGCGTGACGGTCCAATCCAAGGCTGTGGAGCCATCGCCCCCGATGCTCCCGACCACCTCGCCTCCGTCCGAGACGACCTCCACGAAAGTGATCGTGTCGCCCGCGGTCCCGTCCGGGTCCTCGATATGGATGTCAGCCACGAAGGTCGACCCGCCCGACAGCACGGAGCTCATGACCTCTCCGTTCAGTGTGTACGTGACGCGCAGGTTGCTGTCGAGGGTGGCATAGCCACGCCCGGACCTCATGGCATCGTAGAGGTCCTCACGCGTGAGGCTTGGGGCCAGAAGGACGGTCCTCATCTCGTACCCCCATATCCACTCGCCGTAGTGGTCGTCTGCCGTCGCGGTCGGCATCATGTGCCACCCATTATCGAGCGCCTTGATGTAGCTCGGCTCGCGGTCGCCCCAGTTGTAGCACTCGATCATGCCCATGGCCGCGTCGCGCTCCTCGTTCCAGAAGTCGAACTGATAGTAGTCCCAGCAGACAGGACAACCGTAGGAGAGCGGGTGATTCCACTGGCCGATGGCCCCGGGCTCTTGGGCGATCCAATCATATATCCAAGGGAAGAACGACCCTCCGGTCATGCGGTCTCCCTTGTAGTACGCCTCCGGTATCAATCCCGCGTCCGGCGGCATGTTGGCCGTGCCATAGATATTGACCTCATTGATCCCCGGGAGGAAGTACTCGTAACCAGCCATCGCAACGAACTCGCCGTCGACCGTATGGTCGTCCGCCGAGCGGAGTATGTCCGCCCATTCCCAATCGAGCAGGAGGTAGTGGTGGTCCGTTATCGCCAGGAAGTCCGCCCCGGCGGACCGCGCGGTCTCGAACGCCTCGTCCGGCGTCCCCGTGCCATCAGAGTAGGATGTGTGCGAGTGGAGGTCGCCGAAGTACAGGTTGTACTGTGGCACCGTCACAGTTGGCTCCGATGCCTTCGCCGTGCCGCCGCAGAGCGCAGGCCCGATCATCGCGATCACAATCACAAAAGACAGAGACGAGAAACATCTCCTGCTGGTCACGCCCAACTTATCCCCCCGAAACGGACTGTGAGGGTATCTCTGCGCTGGTATTTTTCGATTACTGACTCGGCGATGCAAAAGAGTAAGAACCCTCCGGCGCAGCGTGGCCGGAGGGCGGTTTCTGGGATTTGTCACCCTAGGACTTCTTCGAGCGGGCCCGCGGCGTTCCTCCACTCGCGCCCGAGCGTGAGAACGTCCTCCGTGAACCAGGGCTCGAGCTGGTAGTCCTTGACCCACGTGAGCAGGTCGAGCGCCTCATCGACGGACATGGACCCATCCTTCAGGCCGAGGTACACGCCCTGGATGTCCACGTAACCCTGGGCCTGGTCGAAGTCGTCGCCCCAGTACCCGAAGCAGTCGACCATCTGGGCCAAGACGACCATATAGGCCTCCCGGCTGCAGTACATCCCCCACTCCATGCTGCGCACGCGCTCGAGCGCAGTGACCGCGTCGCCCGCCTGGCCTGCACCCAGCGCATCTATAGCCATCGAGACCGCTTTGTGATCCGTCGCGTGCTGGTGTGGCCTCAGCATCGGCTCCCACGATGCCATCATGCCGCCCTCACCCATGGTCCACGGGATGAATATCCTCCTGGCGTCTATGATCGCGCGGTTCAGCTCGTCCGCCATTTCCTTCACCGCTGCCTTCTTGCTCGGCGACTTCGCTGCGGCGTACGCGGCCTCAATCTCGTCGGCCTTCACGTTGATGGCGGATGAGAGCGCCTCGAAGTCGGACAGCGCAGCAAGCGCATTGTCTATGTTCTCCCGCTGCGAGGGCACCATGGGCTTCTCAGAGCACAGGTTCTGCTGCGCCCAGTCGCACGCAGGCACGAAGTCCAGGGGCAGGACCAGCGCGTTGACGGACCTGAAGGCCATGAGCGCGGTGAGCTCCATCACCATCGCCATCATGTCCTCGGACTGGAGCTCTATCGTGTCGAGCTGAGTGTGGTAGTATGGGTCGAAGCCCGTCCCCCAGACCATCTCGACCGCGGTCCCTCCGCCCTTGCCGGCGAAGGACCAGGCATCGGTCCACGTCCATACGGGCGTGTAGCAGTTGAGGACGTTGAGGTAGCCGAGGTCCGATATCGCGCTCCAGACGAACGCGCTGACCTCCAACGATATCTCGAGCCAGACCTTGCCGTCGACCTTAGGGAAGCTGCCGCCGTCTATGTTCAGCTCCATGACGAGGCCGTTCATGATGTCAGGGTGAGCGCACACGAACTCGTACGATCCCACGAGCCAGTTGAACCACGTGCCGTCCGGGCCGCCGCTCTCCTCCGAGCCGACGGAACAGAACACGAGCGTTCTCTCGTTCACGTAGTCGCCCGAGGCCCTCGCCTCGGAGAACATCCTGGCCATCTCGAGCACGATCGCGACCGAGGAACAGTCATCGAACGAGCCGTTCCACCACGTGTCGATGTGCCCAGATATGACGACATACTCATCCGCCCTTGTCGTGCCTTCGAGGACCGCAGCGACATTGGCGGACCGCGCGTCTGGGTCGAAGTCCGTCCGGCCCGCGATCTCAAGGGTCACAGGCCCGGATAACATGAGCTCCTGCAGCCTCGCGGCCGAGTTCGGTGATATCGATATCGCCGGTATCCGCGAGAAGACCGAGTCCTGCTTGATACCCTCGGGATTGTCGGCACCAGCGAAGTAGCCGTAGAACATGACTGCCGAAGCGCCGTGAAGGGCCGCCTCCTCCGCAGGCGTGTTGGGCCATCCCTGCGTGTTGTCATCCCTGTGCACGAGCGCGATCGCCCCGTCAAGACTGCCGTCGGACCCGCACGCCTCGTCGAACTCCGCGGCTGTGCCATAACCCACGTCGACCACATCCGCGACCAAGACAGTCCCATCCTCGAGGTTTCCATGGAAGTACGCCTCGCCGTCGTCGTAGCCCCAGACGGACTGAGCGTCCCCGTATGTCGTGGCGGGAACGTCCTCGTTACCATTCGACACGATCTTGACCGTAGTCCCGTAGTGGTCCCAGTTCGTGACCCTGAACTCCTCCCACCAGACCTCATCCACGGGCATCGCGTCGAGTTGATCATACACGTACTCCTGGGCCGCCCTCTCCTCAGGAGACCCTGCTGTCTTCTCCCCTAACGAAGACAGGTACACCAGCTGGCTCCACGCATGCTCGTAGTCAAGTCTCTCGATGATCACAGCCTCGTCGGGTGTGAGGTTGAGCGGCTTCGATGAGCCGATGGCAGGCATGCCGTAAGAGACAGGCATCGCCATCACCGCAACGAACATCAACCCGAGGCACAGAACAATCTCCCTACGCACTGTATTCCCCCCAATCGTTACCCTGACACGGAATGTCAGGGTAATCCTGAATTGCGGACTGACTTCATAAGCGTTGTCAGTCTGAAGAGGGGGCGGAGAAGACCGTCCCCCTTCTGAAGCGCCGACGTCTACAGCGACACGACTACCTTCGCGGACCTCTTCCCAGTCATCCGGTCGATGTCAATCCGGCCTATTTCAACGGTCTTCACGGATCCGTCCGTGACCTGATCTTTTGCCACTGTCTCAGGGTCTCGCTCGTTCTTGCGTATCATGACATTGAGCGCATGGCGCTTCTCGTCCATGTCCTGCACGAACGTGACCTTTCCCCGGAACTGGGTCGTCTCGTAGAGGTGGTCACAGCTTCCCTCGGCATAGCCGAGGTCGACCATGGCCTGGCCCCAGACCCTGTTGTCCCGCCTCAGAGCGTCTATCTTCCTGCCTTCGTGGGCGCAGTGGAAGTAGATCACGCCGCGGACCTCATCGTATCCGTGAGTCAGGGTCACGAGGTACGGCCCGTCCTCGTCGCACATCGCTATAGTCACGTACCTCGCGGCCGTGAGCACCCTGACCATCTCCGTCCTGTCGGTGACCTTCTTCTCCTTCCGCCTGATGTCCCTCAACCCACTCGACCTCCGTGGACACGGAGGTAATCTTCTCCGGACATTAGTATATCTCCCGTCGACGACCGAACATCATTCGCCAGAAAACTATTATCCGAGGGGGGATATCCTCAGCCCCTGGTGCAACGATGGCTGAAGATGTGCTAATAGTGCTGAACGACGCCCCCTACGGGACAGAGAAATCGTACAACGGGTTCAGGCTCGCCATATCCCTCCAGGCGAGGGGGAACGCCGTCAAGGTGTTCCTAATGGCGGACTCCGTGTCGTGCGGCATCCCGAGGCAGGAGGTCCCGCCAGGATACTACAATATCGGCGAGATGCTCGAGAGGGTCCTCGCGAAGGGCGGACGAGTAGCGGCCTGCGGCAGCTGCATGAAGGCCAGAGGACTGAGCGTCGAAGGCCTCGTCAAGGGGATCGAGCAGGGTTCGATGGCGCTCTTGTCCGAATGGACCGAGAAGTGCGGCAAGATACACTCGTTCTGATGACTGCACGGGTCTTCGCAACGTGGGAGTGGACGACCTGCGCCTTGTCCCGGTGTTCAGAACCTGCCCTTGGTGGCAACGCCGACCACGTCCACGATGACGAGCGCCAGGGCAAGCTGCCAATAGTCGATCCCGAGGAGCTCGATGTCGTAGCCATCCTTGTTGATCCTGTCGGGGCCGCTGGTGAACTCCTCCACGAGCGCAGCGACCGTGTAGAACATACCAGGGCGTCCGTGTGGACAGGCCGCCGAGCGGAGACAGAGAGGCGTGTAGCAAAAGGCACTTCAAACCTTCGATTGGCAAGACAAAAAGCCTTAACTAGGTCGGATTAATGCCCCTCCAGAGCCATTCAGTCAGGCTGGCTTAGGAGGATTGTGGCATGCCTGCATTCGCGGACAGATTCAGGGTGAGGAAGCCCGTAGGTTTGATGAGCGAGGAAGACAAGAGAGCGATCCATGATGGTGCTCTCGAGATCATGGAGACCGTGGGCATACGGATCCACAGCAAGGTCGCCCGTGATGCACTGAAGGATGCAGGCGCGTCTGTAGAGGACGGCACTGCTGTCGTGAAGTTCCCCGCGGGCCTCGTCGATTCGCTCATCTCGAGCGTGCCGGAGAAGATCCTGCTCGCGGGACGGGAGAAGGAGTACGACCTGCCTGTCGACGGGTCCCACTGCTACTACACCACTGACGGGTGCGGGGTCTTGGTATGGGACCAGAAGACCAGGAGCCGGAGACTCTCAGTCCTCAAGGACATAAGGGACACCGCTACCGTGGCGGACCATCTTCAGAACTGCAGCATATACGAGCCGATGGTCGTCGCATCGGATGTTCCGGAGAACGTCCACGTCCTCGCGGGCATGAAGGAGGCATTCGAGGTCTCGCGCAAGCACATAGAGAGCGAGTCGACGTCCACGGCAGAGGAGGCTAGGCTCCAGATCAAGATGGCATCGGAGATAGCCGGCGGACCCGAGGAACTCAGGAAGAGGCCGATCTTGTCAGCCATGGTATGCACGATGTCCCCGCTGACGCTGGATGGACACGCGACAGACGCCGGGATGGTATGGGCCAAGGCGCATGTGCCCGTATACATCACGGGCATGGCCATGATGGGAGTGAGCGGCCCTGCGACTTTCGCTGGCAATCTCGTGGTCAACCACGCCGAGACGCTGGCGATGGCGGCGGCGATGCAGGCGCACGAGAAGGGGTCGCCACTGCTGTACGGGTCCGTGCTGTCCAACATGGACCCGAGGACGGGGGCGATCCAGCTGGCCTCCCCCGAGGGGTTGTTGCTGTGCGTGTACGCACACGAGATGGCCAAGTGGCTCAAGATGCCCTCCGCCTCGGGGGGCCTTGGGTCGAACGCGAAGGTCCCGGGGGTCCAGAGCTCGCTCGAGAACGGCATGTTGGCCATGGCCAGCACGATCATCGGGCAGGAGATCAGCAACGGCATCGGCCTCCTCGACTGCTCGACGGTCCTGTCGTACGAGCAGATGATAATAGACGACGACATCATAGGGAGGGCCCTGAGGGTCGGGCGCGAGGTCCCGGTCACGAAAGAGACCCTCCACATCGACATGATCAAGGACGTCGGCATACTCGGGATGGGCAAGAAGAAGGGGAGCTTCCTCGGCGAGAGGGCCACGATGACGGAGTCGCGTGAGTTCTTCCGCTCCCAGATATTCACGTCCGAGCCATACGACCAATGGGCGGCGAAGGGGAAGGACGAGTTGATGGTGGCCAAGGAGAAGGCCGACTGGATACTCGACAACCACAAGCCCGAGATGCTCGACAGGGACATCTCGAAGAGGCTCGACGAGATACTCAAGGAAGCGTCCAAGGTCCTGTGAGCAGGACACAGGCCCATCAGGGACCATGACAAGGCGGCCGCTCTTCGGCACTGATGGAACAGGATGGGCCATCCGACACGGCTACTTCCTCTTGGGAAGGTACCCCTCAGGTACCTCCATCGCGAACCTGCAGACGGTATCGCCCCAGAGGATGGACTTCAGGACCTCCGTCTTGACGGGCTTCCCGAACGCGACCTCATATGGCATCTTCTCGTAGCCCGCGCTACAGTAGCACAGGTTGCGCGACATCTCCTCCCCCGACAGGATAGACTCCCTGGCCAGGAGACAGTGGCAGCCGTAGTACCTCTTCAGCTTCGGGTCCTTCTCCTTGAGGTATTCTATCATCATGTAGGGTATCTTCGTCTGGTAGATCTTCTTCCCCCGCCTAACGCCGCCGGCGACCTCGGGGTTGCCCTTGACGAAGTCGAGGGCGTCTTGGTCGATCATCTGGTTGTAGAACGGTGTGCCGTCCTTCATGTGGCCCTCGAGGAGCTTGACCATTCTCTCCCTGCGCTTCCGCAGGTACTCATCGACGTCCTTGGACGCGAGGAGCATCTTCCTCTCCTCGACGTAATACTCCGGGGAACCGGCGTGGACGCCGACCAGCAGGATGTCCCTGGCCCCCTCCGCGCCCAGGCCCGACTCGAGTCTGTCGGTGAACTGCCTGGTCGCCTTCGGCATCTTCTTCGGGGACGTCCCTATCACGGGGGGCTCGAACCCTCCGAGTATCTCGTCATATCTCTTCTTCCCGTGCTTCTTCCTGACGACCTCGCAGAGGTCGCTCATGACCTTGGCCCCGTCGAGGGCGTTCAGCAGGGCGAACTCCACGTCCCTGTTGCCGCAGAACCTGGAGTACCTGAGCATGCCCAGGTAGCCGTCGAACGTGCCCTTGCCCTCCTTCGCCATGTGAGCCATGAAGGACTTGACGTCGCGGGCGCGGGCGTCGGCGAACTGTCTTCCCTTGCCCTTCCTCCTCAGGAAGGACTCGAACGTCCTGACGGCCCTGATGTTGTCCCTGACCGTCTCCTCGGGGAGGTCCTTCGGCACCCGCTTTCCCTCCTTCACGAAGCCCCTGAAACCCTTCTCGTCCACGAAGCCACCTCTCGTGCCTCGGCATGTCGCTGACCGCCTATCAAACTGACGGTGATCCATGCCGACCTACGACTCGCCTGGCCTTGTGCACGTCCAAGAGGAGTATAGACCCAGAGTCGGATGGAATCCCGCGGGGAAACGCGGCAAAGCCCTAAATAGAGTCACGTTTCTGATGTGGCCGATTCACGTGGACGGCGAGGACTTCGGGATGGTTCGTGAACGCAGACCCGCATCCGGGTCCCGCATCACGGGGAGCCATCCATGAAGAGGCTGCTGTGGTGGATCCTCGCCGGGACGAAGGGCGGCCTCAACCGGGCACGGATCATAGTCCTCCTGAAGGAACGTCCGTTGAACGCCAACCAGATTGCGCAACAGCTCGGACTCGATTACAAGACGGTCCGGCACCACCTCGCCATCCTCCACGAGAACGGCATCCTCGTGACATCTGGCAGCGGAAGGTACGGTTCGATGTACTTCCTCTCAGCGATGTTCGAGGAGAACTACGACACCTTCGTCGAGATTTGGGAGAGAATTGGGAAAAGCGCGAAGAGGGGAGATTGAATCATGGCCCTGAACATGTCAAGGACTCTGCTCGTCGGTCTGACCGTGTGCATCGCCGTAGTCGCGGGGATTATCATCGCCCTGATGGGCTATGCCCTGTCCGGGGAACGGATGCTGCCCGAACCACCGGAGTTCGACGACTTCGACAGGTTGCGGGATGACGTGAGCGCGTACCTTCCGGTCAAGACCGCCATCTCCGCGACGAACATGATCCTCTCCTGCGTGCTCATCGTCCTCTACGTCCAGATATATGTCAAGGTGAGAACCGGTTTCGCCCTCGGACTGATCGTAGCCATGGCATCCCTGTTCCTGTACGCGCTCACATCCAACCCGGTGGTCCAGATGCTCCTCGGATACCACGCCGTCACCGGGATCGGGCCCTTCGCGTGGATCGCCGACGTCTTCGCGTCGGTGGCGCTGACAATCCTTCTCTGGCTGAGCCTGGAATGAACGCTCTCAGGAGGATTTGGGTGAGATTTGGAGAGAATCCTGGAAAACCCAGATTATAGGGCAACGGTTGCAGTCGTCCCGTGACAGAAGACGGGCCGAATACGTCCGGCCACGCCAGGAAGAACGGCACTCCAGGGAGCGGAGGAGTCACATGTCCGTGATGTCCCGCAGCCTGCGGAACCTGGCGAGGAACAAGTCCAGGACCGCCATCGTGGTCTTCATCGTGGGATTTGCCTTGGCCATATTCCTGACCTCGTCCATGGTCAGTTCGAGCATCTCCACCAACGTCTCAAGCCTCTCAGAGAGCCTCGAGACAGCGATAACCGTCCGTCCCGCGGGGAGCAGCGACATGGGCATGATGATGCCGACCCAGGAGCTCATGAACGAGTCCATCATCGACGACATCTGGACGGTCAACCACGTGGAGGCCGTGAACCCGATAATCTCGAAGATGGAGTTCGACTCCTCGTCCACGGGGTCCTTCAGGAGCGGCACGCTGGTACAGGCGATGGACCCCAGTCAAGGAGTATTCCTCACATCTGGAGGGACCATCGACATCACCTCTGGGAGGACCCTCGATTCAGGGGACGTCAACTCCACCGTCGCCGTCGCGGGCGAGGAGTTCGCATCCTCCAAGGGCCTTGAGGTCGACTCCGTCTTCTCGGTCAACGGCACGGCGTTCACCGTGGTGGGGTTGTTCACGACGGGCACCCTGTTCGGCGACCAGTCGGTGGTCCTTCCGTACGAGCCGGCCAAGGCGGCGTACAACATGACGGGCATGAGCGTCGTCTACGTGACGGCGTCGTCGCTCCTCACGGTGGACTACGTCGTGGAGGACCTGCAGGTGCTCCTGGGGACGGACGATTACGACATCGTCTCGGTCGCCGCGATGTCCGAGGAGATGACCGGGTCCATCCAGGACAGCATGGACGCCATCGCGAGCAGCAGCGACTTCGGCGCGATGATATCCGTCGCGACCGCCGCAGCGGTGATGTCATTCGTGATGATCCTCGTCACTAGGGAGCGGACCAAGGAGATCGGCGTGCTCAAGGCCCTCGGCTTCAGCAACTCTAAGGTGGCGACACAGCTGCTGACCGAGTCTGTGGCGTTCTCGATTCTCGGGCTGGTCGCCGGGGTCGTCATCGCGGCGGTGTTCGCCCCCACGATCGCCGGGATGTTCATGGACACGACGTCAGCGACCTCGGCCGTCCCGGACGGCCCCCGAGAGCCGTCGAGCACCGGCACGGCGTCGATCGCTGGCATCACGGACCTCGACCTCACCCCGTCCCTGGTCGCGACCGGGCTCGTCCTGGCGGTCGGGCTCGGTCTGCTCGGGTCCCTGTATCCGATCCTATCAGCGTTGAGGCTCACCCCGGCGGAGGCGCTCAGATATGACTTCTAGCGCGCACTCGGTGTCCCTGCAGAACGTGAAACGATCCTTCGAGATGAAGGGCGGTAGCGAGCCGATAAGGGCGTTGAGGGGTGTGGTCCTCTCCATCGCGAAGGGGAGCATGGTGGCAATCAAGGGCGACAGCGGCAGCGGGAAGACGACGCTGTTGCAGATCGTCGGGGCCCTCGACACACCCACCTCCGGGACCGTCCTGGTCCACGGACAGGACCTCTCGGCGATGAGCGGCGCGGAACTGACACAGTACCGGGCGAACAGCGTCGGGTTCGTATTCCAGTCATTCAACCTGATACCCACGCTCTCGGCCGTGGAGAACGTCGAGCTCGCCCTTGAGGCGAGGAACGTACGGAGCATGGAGCGCAGGGCGCGCGCCTGCGACCTACTGAGGCTCGTGGGGATGGGCGACCGGCTGAATCACAAACCTTCGAAGCTCAGTGGGGGGGAGCAGCAGCGCGTCGCAATCGCCAGGGCGCTGGCGAACGATCCCCCGATTATCCTGGCCGACGAGCCCACAGGGAACCTAGACACCAAGAGCAGCAAGGCCGTCGTCAACCTCCTCCGGAAGCTCAACAGGGAGAGCGGGAAGACAATGCTGATCGTCACGCACTCAGACGACGTCGCTCGCACGTGCGACTACGTCGTGACAATCAAGGACGGCGTCGCCTTCTCGAAGCTCAAGGAGGAGATGGAGGAGGACGAACGGGACCGCAGGAGGCGCATGCGGGAGACGCTGCAGGTCTCCGGGAAGGTCGTATCGAAGCTCTTCGACGCGGACTATACGGACCTAGCCACGGTCGCCGACGCGGACGAGGACGAACTCGCCTGGGCCGTCGGGGACAAGGGACTCGCAAGGAGCCTCATCGCAAGGGCCGTGACGGCAGTGAGTGAGACGCCCGGCACGGAGAGGTCCGAGGAGGACGAGGGAGGGGACGACGCGGACGACGAAACGATTGAGGACGAGTAGGCGCCATGGCCGCATCACGATGACATGCCGCATCCCCCGATGTGGCACACCCGAACCACCGGTGGACATCCCGCGCCCCACGTGTGGGGTGTCCACTCTTTTTCTCTCACTGGCCCAGCACGCCCCCGCCGAATTTGCAGTGATTTGGGCACGATTCTGGGAAACCCGCAAGTATCCCGGGACCGTCTCGATCCTAGAACTACCCGAAGCGGTGGTGTGCAGATGAGGTCCATACTCGCAATCGTGCTCGGCGTGCTGTCCGCGGCGGCGGTCCTCGGGACCGGCGCATGTGCCGCGGCATCGGATGGCAACAACGGTGACGGCGAAGTCCTCCTGACCAAGGAGCAGTGGGACGGGATGAAGTCCTTCGCCAGCGAATGCACGGACAGAGGGAGGGACAGCCACCAGACCGCCCTGGATGTCGCCGAGCGCCTTGAGACGGCCATCGGACCGCACCTCGATGCCAGAGAGATCAACGCGGCATCCGCGGAGACGATGGCCAGCACGCTCGCCTGGATGCTAGTGCAGAGCCTGGAGATTGAGAGGACGGTGGAGGGCCTCAGGGCCGAGGGGGCGACGGGAGCGGAGCTCAGGGAGGTGGTCAGACCCATGGCGGAATACTACAGAGTGCTCTCCTCCTCGCTCTCTGGAATGCTTGATGCTGAGGGACTCTCCTGCTACATCCCCAGGGCGTGAACTCACTTTCCTGCCCGCGGGCGGAGGGTGCTCGTGCAGAACCACTGGCGCCATGTCCCCGCAAGGCATTATATGCGACCAGGGAATTCACTGAACGGATGGAATTTCGATGAACTGCCCCAATTGTGGAACTCAGCTTGTCGAGGGTGGAGCCTTCTGCAGCGTGTGCGGCGCGCGGGTCGGCACACCGATGTCCGGGCCGCCGACGCCGGCCCCTGCGGCGCAGGGGAACCCGATCTGGTACCAGAACTTCTACCGTATACGGAAGAAGGTCGTGGCGATCACCAACCAGTACTGGATCGAGGGTGCCAGCGGCTCGACGCTGGGGTATTCGAAGCAGAAACTGATCAGGATAAAGGAAAGCATCAGAGTGTTCACGGATGACTCGATGTCCAGCGAACTGTTCAGGATACAGCAGGAGCAGGTCATGGACATGTGGGGCACGTTCGCCGTCGTGGACTCCGTGACCGGAGCTGTGGTCGGCAAGATACGAAGGCAAGCGCTCACATCGGGCGTCTTCAAGGACGAGTACCTGCTCCTAGACGCGTACGGCAACGCCGTGGGAAGGGTCGCCGAGCGCGCAGGAAGAGGCCTGGCGAGGAAGTACGTCCCCTTGGGGAACCTCGTGCCTGAACAGCTCGTGGTCGAGTTCCACGGACAGCAGGTGGCCGAGATCAAGCAGCAGTTCAAGGTCATAGGGGACATCTGGGAGGTCGACTGCTCCAGAGTGCCGGCGCAGTTCGACAGACGCACGCTGATATCCGCTATGCTGCTGATGGGCATGATCGAGCGGGACAGGAAGTGACCGAGGGAAGGGCGCGCGGGCCTTGCTAGCGTCACCCGCCGAAGGCGTGAACGGCGCCACGCGATGCTCGGCCGGGAGGCGCAGACGAGAGAGATCCCGGATGAAACCGCATCCGTCTAGTGACGAGAGCGCGAGAAGGACGTGGGGTGGCGGTCGTACCGGCTGGCTCGAGCGTATTCTCGATTGTATTATATAATCATCGGAACCTAATCACTCTGTTAACGAGCATGCATGATGCCTCGCCCGGGCGTGATACTCCCACGAGATTTCATTGACAACATGCGCTCTACGAGGTGTTCGAATAACGTCGGATGATAGCCCCCGTGTCTGCATCTTCTGCGGACGGAACATGCCGCCCGAAGCAGATAAGTGCCCATTCTGTTCAACCCCCATCGAGCAGGCTACAAACCGGCATGTCACCGATGAGGGCACGGGACGTTTCGCAGCTCACGAACAGAGGGTCAAGATCGATAGTGCACCGCTCGACGAGGTCGACGCTCTCATGCCCGAGATGAAGATCATCTGTCCAGAGTGCGGGCTGGAACTCCTGGGATCTGAGACGAGGTGTCCCAGGTGCGGAATACCGCTCGCTGACGAGGGACGCATCCCCGAGAATCCATCTGTGGACGGAGTACCCTTGGGGAGAACCGATGCGGCGCCGCCACCATCGGTGGGTCCTGCGACCGTGGTCGGACATGCGTCCGTGTCGGGACCCGAGCACGGAACGGCCACCGGTACCATGTTAGAACTCTCGGCGTCAAGCAGGGGCTTGACCAACGGCAGAGGCCTGGTGAACGGCACAGGGCTCGTGAATGGCACAGGGATGGTCAACGGCACCAGCATGACAAACGGTACCAGCGTGGTCAGGCACAGACCGGCTGGGAGGAGGGACAGGGTCGCGATTGCGAGATGGCAGTTCCTCGCTGTGCTGGTCGCCCTTGTGATCATCATACCCACATTCATCTACATCTCATATTCCGGGGAAGGAGACGCGTTCACTGTCGACGGAAGGTTCGACGAGTGGGACGGTTCGGACAGGTACAGCGTGTCGACCGCGACGATCTCGCCGATGACCGGGATCAGAAGCTGGTCAGTCGGAGTGGACGATACCAAGGTGTTCCTGTACGTCGAAGCCGAAGGGAACATGATGGCCACCCCCAGCGTCGAGAGCCTCTTCCTGTTCATAGACTCGGACGGGAACGACGAGACCGGCTACTGCGCCGGGGCCATCGGGGCGGATTTCCTGATGGAGCTAAACGGTTGGAACCACACCGTGCAGTCCTCGAGCGTTTCATCGTACCAGGCCGAGGACGGCGACGCGTATGATTGGAACTCATGGAACAGCCTCGGAGGAGCGGTCAGCAGGCTCGACAAAGACAGGATCGAGGCGGGGTGCAACGTGGATGTCGCAGTCTCACCGGATGCCAGGTTCCTTCTCGAGTCGCAGGACCAGACGGGCGCGAGCGCTGTCAGCCTGAGCGTACCGGCGCGGGGAGGCGTCCTCCTGGTGACCCAGAGACTCTCAGACTCCGCTCCAGTATCTGGAATCGTGCACGCGTCGACCGAGACGCCGTTGCTGACA